>Ga0208277_1000178_pt1 | contig 37649 bp, 58 predicted proteins | sample ETNtaG_5_FD_185782 | JGI IMG/M metagenome (GOLD analysis project Ga0208277, IMG submission 185782) | Marine microbial and viral communities from oxygen minimum zone, Eastern Pacific Ocean - ETNP201406SV205 (SPAdes) (version 2) | ecosystem: Environmental > Aquatic > Marine > Oceanic ...
AACCAGATACAAACCACAGGGAATGTAGCAAGGAAGAAGTGCAACGAACGTGAGTTGTTGAAAGAAGCATACTGGAATATTAGTCTACCAAAGTACCCGTGGGCGGCGACGATGTTGTATGTTTCTTCTTCTTGTCCAAACTTATAACCATAGTTCTGAGATTCATTCTCGGTAGTTTCTCTTATCAGTGAAGAGGTAACGAGTGAACCATGCATAGCAGAGAACAATGCTCCACCAAACATACCTGCAACACCTGCCATATGGAAGGGGTGCATAAGAATATTATGTTCTGCTTGGAATACGAACATAAAGTTGAACGTACCTGATATACCTAGAGGCATACCATCAGAGAATGAACCCTGACCAAAAGGATAGACCAAGAACACAGCGAATGCTGCTGATACTGGTGCAGAATATGCAACACAGATCCAAGGTCTCATACCTAAACGGTATGATAACTCCCACTGTCTTCCCATGTATGCACTGATACCAATAAGGAAGTGGAAGATTACTAACTGATATGGACCTCCGTTATACAACCACTCATCTAGTGTGGCAGCTTCCCATATGGGATAGAAGTGTAATCCGATAGCGTTAGAGGATGGAACTACAGCACCAGAGATGATGTTGTTTCCATACATGAATGAACCTGCTACAGGTTCACGGATCCCGTCAATATCAACTGGCGGGGCAGCAATGAATGCTACGATAAAGCAAGTGGCGGCAGCCAACAAGCAAGGAATCATTAAGACTCCGAACCAACCAACATAAATGCGGTTGTTCGTACTTGTTACCCACTCACAAAACTCGCTCCATCCTGATAGCAATCCTTGCTCTTTACGAGTAAGACTTGTCATTTAATAGAACGTTTAAAGTGAACGGTATGATTAAGACATAAACCCCGTGGTCTTGGTTAGGGGTAAGATGAGGGTGGAGTATTCCTGTGAGGGACCACTGAATAGGGGGAACAAGTCCTTGCCACCCAAGATATTTATATTAACAGAACTTTACAATTATGTCAAGCGAATAAATAAAAACTCTGAGGGTAGGAGTTGAACCTACAAGTCCCGCCAGGAACAATAGATAAACGGTCTATCGCGTTTGCCAGTTTCGCCACCTCAGATTGAGGCACTAGTTAAGTGCCGATATGATACGAGTCATTCCGATGCCTCCACCAGAACGAGGGAAGAAATCAAAGTCTAAGAACTGTTCAAGTTCTTGCTCCACTCTTCCCTTACCAAACAAATCAATGATGAGTTGTGCATACTGTCCATCAGAGATGGTATAGAATGTGTCTCTCATTTGATCCTTGTCAGTGCTACGTTCAGCACTACCAATGGTTTCCATACCACCTAGGATCACATCAATCTTTTTACTAGTGCCATCATCATTCCTTGCCATGTTCCAGAAGGGTGATGTCCACTCAGGGAAGTCAGTAATCATACCACGTCCTATCTTTTTCTCATGGTCATGGTCTAACTCTTTAGTATTAAACTTGTTAGTCCAATCATCATAGGTCATGATGTCATTCTTACTTAATGGTAGTCCTAACCATTCACACAGTTCCCACTCCATGTCTTGAAGTTCTTGGACACCACCCTTCATTTCAAATTCAAACATGGGAAAGATGGTTTCATGTCTTCCTTCAACAGGGTTTGGTTCTGCTCTGTACGACGTTGAGACACAGAAAAACCCTTCTGCTGAAGGGTTGGAAAGGAGTTCATGTTCTAACCACATCTGACCTGTCTGTGGTAGTGGCCAAATATTATCGCCGTAATTATATGTTGCTACTGTTTCTGGATCTTCACAGGCAGCAAGGATGCTCAGTCTATTCTGAGTATGAACCTCAAGAAAATTTTTAGACAAAAAAAATGACCGCAATTCGGTCACAGCATCTGTATATTTCTTCGGATCAATCAGACTTGTCATTAATTTTTTGCAAAACTAATCTATTTAGCAAGTCCGACTGTCAAAGTTAACTATGTTAACATTTCAGAACCACCACCAATGGTATGCTTACCTGAATTAGTAGCTAATCTGTACATCTTTTCATGTAAAGATAGTTCTGCCTCAACATCCTTATAATCCTTAGCAATAGGCATACTATCTAAAGGGTTTGGTGGTCTACCATAGTCATCCACCTGCTCTGGATCATACTTATATGCAGGATCAAACCATTCATCATAAGGGATTGTTGGGAGTCCCATTTTATTTTGCTTTTCTTATAGTTCCTTTCTCTCCAATTGATTTTAGAAATGCCCTTGCGTCCTTCTGAGCATCAAAGACTTTAGCAAACCGTGGATCTTCTGACCATGTACTTTTAGATACAAGGTACTCAATCTCACCATCTACTTTGCGTGTTGCATTCCAGACTGTCTCGTTGTTGGGATCTCTACTCATGACTAATAAATGTTATCTTCAGCTATTTATTCATCCAATACGCTTCATAATACTGAACGATACCAGTAGTCACTACCTGTTTCTGAGACCACTCTTCAGCACAGGCATAGATACTATCACGCTGACCGTACTTCTTATATAAAATCTTTATTGAATTTTGTTTTACATCTTCCGATGATAAAGTGTCTTGCATTATCCTTGCCAAATCATATCGGGCATTGCCTGTTGTCCAGGTCTTAGTACAAATAATAATATTGCATAACATACAAACCAAATAATATTAAACAACCATGCTTGTCTGTACAGATACTTGCGTACACCCATAGCACGATTGATCATTCTCTGATCCTCATATGTTATTGGTTCTGATGTTGCTAGTCTTCTTATGATCTGTTCAATGATCACTGCAACTATAGTACCTATCACCAATGGATAGAATACAAAGTTTGCAAATGACATTAATGAAATTAGGAAAGTCATATTAAACCTAGTGATCCTGCTGTAAATCCTACTGCACAGAAGAAACCAAATTCATACAGTGCGTAGTATGGACTATTGAAGAACGAATTGACCGACATTTGTATAAGCTACTGTTGCTAATGTTACCGCAAAGAAAATGAATGGCATGTTATGCTCCTGATGGTACAGGTACAGCAATGGGTTGTCTAATACGAATACCTTTTCCTCCATTGTCATCGTCATCGTCGTTGTTGAACGCACGTAGAAGTAGTTCAATCAAAACAAGTGCAGCCATTGGGTAGAACACCCACAAGATTGCTACGATTGGTGAAACTGTATCTGTTGCTAGATCGCCCATCACTACCTTTAAGTTTTGTTACGAGTAAGTATTTATACGTTAGAATATTCTAACTAAAGTACTGAAGCTTGGTATAGACTGCTATACCTGCCCAGAAAAGCATCATAGTTGCTCTTCCGTTTGCTCTCCAAAAGATGTCTGCTTGTGTCATTAGAATATACCTGGGATGATTTGACCTGTGGTGATGTAAGCACCTGTTGCTGCAACAAATCCAATCATTGCCATCCAACCGTTAAACTTTTCTGCTTCTGGTGTCATTGTGATACTCCTTTTTAGATTTAATAGGGTTAAAAGTGACTAGCATATGCTAGTGGTGTAAAGACCTTGTAAAATTAAACAAGTCCTGGTATTACCCATCCGAAGACGGTGTAGTTGAAGATGCCGATTACTAATCCCATCATCGCTAGGCGACCATTGGTTAGTTCTGCGTTCTTCCAGTAGTTAGCGTCCTCCATTACCTCTATGCGAGGTTCCGCAGCAAACATATTCTGCTTGCCGTACTCGGTGGTGACGTACCTTGAAGATGAAGTCATAACATCGTTACGAAACTTTACATACTATATATCATTTGTAAAGTTTTGTCAAGGAATAGTTAACCGAACATTAAATTGATGCCATCAGCAAGATTTGAACTCGCGACCTTGGCTTTACAAAAGCCCTGCACTACCACTGTGCTATGATGGCGGTTGTTGTACATTCTGTTGTACTGGTGAGAACTTACCCATACCATTCATGGGAGTAAACCATCCTGTTAGAATGTATTTGTTTCCACTTAAAGGTGGGTTACCTCTATGTAAATGTGTCCATGAACCAGGCCAAATTAATGCTGTGTTCTTGGTTGGTTTAAATCTTTTCTTTTGATATAAGAACTCAGTCTCACCACCTTCATCAACATCATTAAGATAGATCATCCATGCTAATGCTCTGAATCTATTAGACCATGCTACATTCTCAGCATGGAAACTATGATACCCTTCACATGGTTCAGTCTTCTGGAGAATAGTTGTACCACTCATCCAGTCTGCTTCCTGATCCTTTAGGTATGGGAAGTCATCAAAGTATCTACCTAAACATTTACCAATAAGGTATGAGTTAATTTCTTCTGCTAGTTCAGGCCAAAATGGTTCTAATGCGTACTGTTTATCCTTTCTATGCTTATCAGATCTATGAGACCACTGAGCATACTGTTGATTGTCTATCAGTTGTGTTAACGCATTGAATATTCGCTCATCCAATACGTCATTGTATACTCTAATGAAATCATCCATAGTTAATGTAAAGAAAAGGGGAGCAGTGCTCCCCAGTTGTCAGTCTTATTGTTGCTTTCGCGCTACAACCATCTAGATTATAGTCTATTGGCAAAGACGTTTTTATTTAGGTAGTTTCTTCGTCTTCTTTTTTCTCTGTGTCTCCACCAAATACTATAGTATCTGAACTATCAAAACCATATGTGAATGGACTTGTCATGTCAACATCAGTATTAAATGTAATGACATCCTCAATACTTCCATCAGGAACGAATGATATATCAGAAGCATAGTTAACAGTATTAACTCCATCACCTGCTATTAAACCATTGTCATCTACACGGAAGTTATCATCTCCAAGACCACCAGGTACAGGAATTGTATAGTCACCACCAGATGTAGTACCTGTGATTACTACGTTATCCGTAGCACCATTAACTTCATTCTCTGTTAGAAATATCTTTTCTGTTGCTACAGGTTTAGTCTCAGCAATAGTACGAAGACCTAGGTAGTGTCTCCATAAATCACCTAGAGTATTCTGATCTACATTATCATATAGTCCTTGTATAACAGCGTCTCTTGCTGCAATTTCTGCTTCGGAATACTTACTCATAGAGCCTCATTTAGTTGGTGGATTTGTTCAACGATTTGTGCACAGTCATCTCCAATGCTAACAGCATAGTGGAGTTCATCAATCAAAGCAGAGAGTGTAGCATGGAGTTGATCCATCTGCTGATCCTCAAGGAAGTTGAACATGTCTGGAGTACAGGTGGTCTTAGTATAGCACTCACCTTCATCCGTGTCAACCCTTGAAGTAGTCTTTCCGCATGTACCTTCCAAGAATGTTTGAGTTGTAGAAAGCAGGTGTTCCATCGTCTGCAACCTCAGTCAGTACATTATTTATGAATAACTGTCGGGTCTCTTCGTAATTTACTTGACCCAGTGTAGTATGTAGGCTGATTATTTCACGACTGAAAACTGTCCGTCCATACTTTGTAACGTCTTGCTTAAGTTCTTTAGAACTTCCGTAGTACTTCTTCCAGTCACTCTCAGACGTAAGTTTGCGTTTCCCACCTCTAGGCTTTCTACGCTGTGTAAAATATTTGCGTCCGATGTATTGCTTACCCGTGATTGTATTTGTAATCCTGTAGACGTAACCGAAGAAACCGTTAATGTCGTCAGAAGTAAAAGTTGAACCTTGATAGGTCCAGGGGTTCTCATAACTTCCCTCACCAGTTGATTCCATTTCATAATTTTATAGTTTATATTGAAAGGTTCATGATACAGATGGATCTAATTTCTCCTGGTCCTGTTGGACCTATAGCATGGAAGTGTTTACCATTAAAGACTGCTATCTTACCACGCTTAGGAGTTATACGATGTTTGATAGTAAGTTCTTGCTTATCAAAAACTGTACTACGATAACCTGCACCTACGGAGACGGAATTAAAACCACCTCCTTTCTTACAATAGTATATATCTATGTCATCATCGGGGTTCCATTCATCTTCAAAGATAAAGGTGTCACCAGTAGCATCGTTAAGATACATCATGAAGATTAGGTGAGGACACTTAGCATCTAGATGTGGGTCTTGGTATTCGTATCCAGGTATATGATATGTGTTGTTAAGACATGCTCTAATAATACTTTTATATTTGATATCATTCTTCTTACAAAACTCATCCATGATCTCAAAAAAGAATGGATAAATTTCAGAGACAGGATTAACTTTCTGAATCTCTTTGGCATGATCATTTCTTTCTACCAATAGGTGTTGGTAGTATGGGAAGTCAGGTGATGATGAATCACTATGGTAGTATGGGATCCGATCTCTTCTCTTGTCAAGGTAGTCCAGTTTATCTAATGGTATACCATTGTCATCTTCAATCATGATAACAAATTAAAAATACAAATACTTCTATGCTCACCAATACCAGTACATCTATTGGTATGATAATACTTACCATCAAAGACTGCTATCTTACCACGCTTAGGAGTTATCTCTTTCTTAACAGTGAAGTGTTTACCCTGTTGACTCTGTAGATACATTCCCTTATCATGTTCAGGATAAGTCTCATCAAATACTACAGTGTTACCACTAGCATTATTGAGATACATTATAAGAACGTAGTGAGGAACCTTAGCATCAACATGAGGGTCACCGTATTCAAATGGTAGGTGATAGGTATTGTTAATACATCCTCTGATAATAGATCTATACTTTAGATCCCACTTCTCCATGAAGTTATGCATGATAGTCCAGAAGAAAGGGAATGCATCAGAACATGGTTCTACTGGTATAGTCTCATCAATCTTCTCGTTCCTTTCTACTAATGGATGTTGGTAATAAGGAAAAGACGGTGACGTTGACATGCGGTACGTGAAAGGCATGCCAGAAAACTTTGACTCAATAATAAGTAAGTCAGCTTCAGTGATTCCATTAGGATCCTCCAGAATTTTGTTCAATGTCATATTCAATCACAATTTTTTTACTAGATTTACCTGTACTGTTAAGAGTACCATAGTATTGTACAGTACCACCTATCTGATCTGCAATCTCTTCAAGTTTTTGCTTCCAAGTAAGTGGTTTAATAATATCTCCAGTCACTGTCGTACGACATTCCTCTGGAGTACAACTGTAGAAGATATTCTCTTCGGGTTCTAAGTTACCGTGCATTTAACCTCCTGCGACCTTAAAGAAGTATGACAGACGTGAGGTAGCATAACCACAAGCATAGGATATGAATCCTTTAGTGGCATCACCTTGTATCTCTTCAAACATATACATGTTTAATCTGAAAGCATAGTTTGCTTCCACGATTATAGCATTCACATCTTGTTGGTCAACTGGTAAAAAATTATCTAGGACACTACGATAAGAATCTTTGAATCCTTTCTTGTCTGTTATCTCAGGGAAGTCATAGAATGCTAGACCCTTATCTTTAAGTTTCAAAGCATTCTTAGTTATGTTACCAAGAATAACACCACCAGATAGATCACCCATGTAACGTGTGTAATGATGTCCTATTAATAGTTTAGGATTCTCATGTGCTACTTCTTTAATTCTGTTAATATATTGTTGCGTTGCCTCAGTAGGATAGATCTTATCTCTCCAGTCAGCACCCCAAAAATACTCACAGTCTTCTGCTAATGCTTGTTGTCTAGGTAGACCGTTTAATCTCATCGGTCCTACAAAGTCATCCTCTTTAAGTCTTTCTACTTCAGTCTCCATAGCATGATAGATGAAATAGAAGTTAGCAACCAACTGTCTATAGTTCTCTTCACTCACAACACCACGTAAGAATGATGCAACAAATGAAGTATTCTCAGCAGCAGTGTGAGACTTCTTAGTCCCTGCCTTAAGTTGCTTAGAAAAATCCTCAATTCTTTTCTTCATAGTAGGCATAAATATTTGTAAATTGTATCAGGGAATACGGACCTAACGTGTCTAAATAATAACAGAATTAGGGATCAAAAAGATGAACCCAAACTTCTTTATTATGTTTGTCCACTGACGGAGGGAAGTAATGCATAACATAGTCTCACAAAACAGTCTGGCAGAATGGAATCACATGGATCATGCTAACGAGCAAGATCAAAAACTAGATGATTACTACGAGTGCCTCATTGAATGTGTAGACGAACAAAGTTCATGCAAACGTGTGTGTAAGGAAATCTTACTTTAAGAGACAAATGAACACAAGTTAATAGTTTTTACCAAGACCCCTTCGGGGGTCTTTTTTAATAGTAAAAATCTTTTTCAACTTCTACTAGAACAGAATCTAAAACACGGTTAATACTTTCAGACATCAAACGATATCCAGTACCAACATACATCTGTCCAGCAAATACTGATACAGTAGCAGCACCCCAGAAAATATAGTACCATCTAGATTTAACTTGATGGCGTTTCTTCTTTTCACTCATAATAAAATAGCACCAATGATAACTCCTTTAGCGAATGCTACGCATAACATCTGGTAATCAGTCAAGTTAAACTTGTCCTGAAACCTTCGTGCCATACGACGATCCCAATCAACTACCTTGTCAAAGTATTTCTTCATAGGTTCATTTCCTCTCCTAGATTATCTATAAACTCACGTCGTTGCTCCCATGTTTGACCACTAGTACTACCTCTGCATGGATTAATGCATTCATCAGTACCATATTCATTACATAGAAGACCAGCAAGATCGTGAGGACATCCTATTCTACCATTAGTCCAGTACAATTGTCCAGCTATCCAATTGGATTGGCAGTGTGGACAGATCTTAATCATCCTTTGAAGTATTGATCTATAACTGTAACCTGATCATGGTAACGAGCAATCTTATCCAACTCTACTTGAATTGCTTCAGTGATATCTGAATGCTCTCCAATACCTGCTGGATGTTCTAGGTAAACATTAACATTTGCTCTATGCTTTGCAATCTCACCTTGTGCATGTGCCTTAACGGCTGCTAGTAACTGTTCTCTCATGTGTAACATACTTAATAATGATATTCGTCTAATATATCTAGGGCATTATTCAATGCCTGTTGTGCTGCCCATCTCTGTTCAGGATTCCATTCACGATACCAAGCTCTGTCATCTATATCTCGCTTTAGTTTTAACAGTCTTGCTGTCATGTCCACTTTGGACAAACGACCATTCACTTCAGGGACTCCTGAACCTTTTGCCAATCAGCATCAAAGAGTTCTAACCCCTTATCAGTCAGAATATGTTTGTACATTCCCTTGAATACTTTAATAGGAAGTGTACAGATGTCAGCACCATATTCAAATGCTCTACCTACATCTCGTACTCCTCTGATAGATGCTGCTAAGATCTCAGTACCTTCCCACTTCTGTTTAGCAAATACATTAGCAATGTCTTTGACTAGGCATAACCCACCAAATGAATTGTCATCTACTCTACCTACAAATGGTGACACATACTTAGCACCTGCCTTAGCAGCAAGTATTGCCTGTGTCTGAGAGAATACTAAGGTAACATTAACAGGTATATCATTGTTAGATAATTCTTTACATACCATCAGACCTTCTGGGGTACATGGTACTTTGATTGTAATGTTTGGTCCTATGTTCACATACTGTTCTGCCATCTCTAGCATCTCCCACTGGTCACCTATAACTTCAGCAGATATAGAAGCATTCCAAGGAAACACATTAGAGATCTCTTTGATTACTTCCACTGGGTCTCTACCTGACTTAGCCATCAGTGAGGGATTGGTGGTAACACCATCAATCAAACCAGTTTCAAATAACTCCGTGATTTCTTTAGTATCTGAAGAGTCCAGAAAAATTTTCATGACATCTCGCATTTCGTAGTATTTATTATACAATAAAAAACAGACCCTGTAAAGGGTCTGTTAGGTAACAAGTATGTTAGTCTTTGCACATCAAGAGCATGGTTTCGCCTTGCTTTTTACTTTGATACCACGATACATTAGATCGCGATTTCTTTCTTGATTGTGCTCGTTGAGTACCATTTGCTTGTACTCATTGGTGTCGTATTTAACACCACGATATGTGACATTTGCCATTGGATTTCTCCTGAAGTTAGGTGGATTAGACCGTTCCTTCAGTCGGCTTTTGCGTCCCAACAATCATCCGTAGTTTCTTCTTTCACTACCTGAATCATTTCAGCTCGTGTCTCCTCTTCCACATTGTACTTACTCATCTTATCAACGAGTATGTGTGCTTCAGAGCAGGTTAAAGAAGTAGCTAGTAGGATAGGTATCATGGGATGAACGATATTCCGTTCCGAGTCGGCTTACTTGCGTCTCCTATTAGAGATGAACGTATGGGTATGTTAGCATACCCACATCTATTTATCAAGTTTTTCTGTATCTTTCGTAACATTTTTTTTACCTTGCTCCCACAACATCATCAGACCTTCCTTTTCAAGGGGTGATGTATCATACTCGCTTAGAAGTTCTTCATATTTTTCTAAGGCTTTTGCTTGATACTCTTCGGTTAAAGGTTCTTTTTGCTGCATGTATCCTCCCACATAAACCAACCTGTTACAATGTATTTAGTTTCCTTTGGAGCAGTCACACCCTTGTGTCTGTGAGTATATCCAGCAGGAAATAATACTGTCTTACCTTTTATTGGTTGTACTGTATAATCTTGATAAAGGAAATGAGTTCCACCTCCTTCTTTAACAGTATTTAAATAAGTGATCCAAGCAACTACTCTACCTTGGTCAGAACCCATAGCATCAAAATGCTCTTCATAGAATGCTTCACCTGGTTTATAGACTTGGAACTTAGGGTGACTATGAAATCCTAATGGTGCCCAGAACAAATATCTTTCAGAGTAATCTTTAATACACTCCATCAAGTGTGTTCTATACTCCATGTCCTTATACTCAGGACTGTACTCTATCTCTGCCTTGGGTATATCATTAAAGAATAGATCAGTACACTTTTTAAATTCCTCATTAACATGAGGATCATTTCCTACAGTACCAGGTCTACATGCCTTACCTGTAGCTTCCACTGTGTCATATAGTTTAACGAGTCCATCACATACAGACTCATCTACAGTGTACTCAATTACATGTTCAATCATAATGCAAAACCTGCAAACATATCTTTCTCAACATCCTGCTTGATACCACCTACAACATAAGATTCAATCTCAGTTTCTTGTGGTGCATTCTGTTGTCCTTTACTATTTAACCAGTGGTCTGTCCAAGGTAATGGATTATTCTTAATGGGAACATCATACAATGGTTTTAATCCTATGGATCTCATACGTTTGTTAGCAATCCATTCAACATACTGACTCAACAATCTCTCGTTCAATCCTATCATTGTACCACCTTCAAACAAATACTCTGCCCACTCCTTCTCTTCTTCAACACATTTCTTAAACATTTCTATGACATTTTGCTCCTCTTCCTGAGCAATGTCAATCATCTCTGGGTCATCACCCTTTCTCCAATTGTTAATTATGTTTTGGGTGAGGGCCAGATGTTGAGATTCATCTCTGGCAATGAGCGATAGAATCTTAGCTGACCCTTCCATAAATTTAAGTTCACCAAATGCAAAACTACAAGCAAAAGAAACATAGAAGCGTACGCCTTCCAAGATGTTAACATTAGCAACTGCCTTATACAAACTTCGTTTTAAATCTCTGCGAGTCCATTCTGAATTAGGATGATTTCTCATATCATCCTTCCAACTATTACTCTGACCATACTCATTAGCATAGTTAATGAACGTATCGTATGATTGAGTAACAGACTCTGCTCTCTTTAATATTCTCTCATCATCTAAGATAGTATCAAATACCTCAGAAGCATCTGGGTAAACATTCTTAATGATATATGTATATGATCTGGAGTGAATCATCTCCATGAAACCCCACACTTCCATGCAAGATTCTAGTTCTGGTAAGGAACAGTAAGGTAGGAATGCCATACCTGGTGCTCTACCTTGTACACTATCCAACATGATCTGATACTTCAGATTAGATGTAAAGATGTGCTTCTGTGCCTCAGTCAATTGACCATAATCAGCACGGTCTTTCTGGAGTGATACCTCTTCGGGTCTCCAGAAGTAACCTAGTTGTTGCTTAGTTAAATTTTCAAATGCAGGATACTTAAAGTTATCGTATCTCTGCACACCTAACGGAGCACCAAAAAACATAGGTTGCTTCTTGGTATTAGTCTTCATAGTATTAAAGACAGTCATGCCTTTAATATCAGACGGCGCAGCTGTCACAGATCTCCTCCTCAGTAGTAAGAATGTTTTCAATTAAATCATCAACGTTCTCCACGTTGTCATGCCAACCCATTGGATGAGTCGGTTCATCTACATCTTTCTTAGCATCATATGTATTCTGATAGTATGATGTCTTCCAACCATACTTGTAACTAGTTAGCAAGTCATTTGCCATAACAGAAACAGGGACTTCAGAGTCAGGGTAATGCTCTGGATTATAACTCCAGTTACCACTAATTGCTTGGTCAAAGAACTTCTGCATCACTGCTACAATATTAATATACCCTGTGTTACTAGGCATATCCCATAGCAATGTATAGTTATTCTTTAGTGTCTGAAAGGATGGAACAATCTGCTTAAGGGGTCCCTTCTTTGATTTCTTAACGGACAGATAATCTCTTGGTGGTTCAATTCCATTTGTTGCGTTTGACACAACGGAACTGCTCTCCGAAGGCATTTGTGCCGACAGTGTGCTGTGCCGTAACCCATAGGTTCGTATGTCTTCCCGTAAAATTCCCCAATCAAGATGAAGGTCATTAGGAACTAACTCATCAACGTCCTGTTTATATGTATCTATAGGTAGGATTCCATCAGCGTATTTAGTATGCTTAAATCCCTCACATGCTCCCTTCTCTTGTGCAACTTTGTTAGATGACTTGAGAAGATAGTATTGAAAATACTCTGTTAGAGTATGAACCAATGACCATGATGCTGGATCATCATACTTAACACCTTGCTTGGCAAGATAATGTGCTAGTCCTATGAACCCTACTCCAAGAGAACGTCTTGCCTTAGTTGATTCTTCAGCAGCAACTACAGGATAGTTCTGATAATCAATCAACTCTTCTAGTCCACGTACTGATAGGTCACAGAGTTCTTCCATGTCCTCAAGTTTATTCAACTTACCTACGTTAATAGCAGATAGAATACACAATGCTATCTCACCTTCATGATCATCAATGTGATCAATAGGTTTAGTAGGTAGTGTAATCTCCTGACATAGGTTACTCATGGTAACCTTATCCTTGAATGATGAGTGACTATTACAATGGTCAATGTTCATCAAATATATACGTCCTGTCTCTGCTCTCTCCTTAAGGAGATCACCAATCAATTCTTGAGCACCTACTTTTGTACATGGTACTCCAGCATTTTCATATCTTACGTATAGATCATCAAAACTCTCTGTACCAAAACTATCATACAACCCTGGCACATCATGAGGAGAAAAAAGCGTAATCTCCTCGTTCTTAATGAAGCGTTCATAAAATAATTTGCTTAACTGGATGGAGTAGTCAAGTTTTCTGACTCTGTTGTCTTCGGTTCCTTTATTGTTTTTGAGGACGAGGATGTCTCTGATTTCTTGGTGCCAAATAGGGAAGTGGACAGTTGCTGAACCCCCTCTGATGCCGTTTTGAGTGCAGCATCTGACAGTTGACTCAAACTTTTTGAGAAATGGGACAACACCTGTATGTTGAACTTCTCCGCCTCTGATTTTACTGTTGATTCCTCTGATTCTTCCCGCGTTAATACCGATACCAGCACGTTGTGCGACGTATTTGCCAATAGCCATATCACTGCTAAAGATACTATTGAGGGTGTCATCAACATCAACCAGAACACAAGATGCAAATTGACGAATAGGGGTTCGTACTCCCGCCATGACTGGCGTGGGGATGTTGAGTCTGTGCTTGCTGATTGCGTCGTAGTATCGTCTGACATAATTAAGTCTTGTTTCTATAGGATAGTTTCTAAACAAGGTAGCTGCAATGAGACAGTACATGAACTGTGGTGTCTCGTAAACGGTTCCAGTGCTACGATCTTGTACAAGATATTTATCTACAACCTGTCTGAGACCTGCGTAAGTAAACAAAAAGTCACGATCATGATCAATGAATGAATTTATTTCATCCCATTCTTCATCTGAATAATATGAGGGCAGCTCCTCATCATACACACCACTACTTATACCCTTCTTCAAGTGCTGTAGTATTGGAGGAGGGTTATCAGGATGGCAACCGTACACACCCTTACGTAGACCGAATAATAATAGTCTTGCTGCTACGAATTGGTAGTTAGGATTGTCTAATGAGATCAAATCATTAGCAGACCTTATTAAAATCTCTTGAATATCACAAGTCTTGATGCCATCATACCATTGCAGGTTAGCATTCATTTCAACTTGGGACTCAGACACACCTGCAAGACCTCTGCAAGCGTGTTCTACCATTTTATGTACTTTCTCTAGGTTGATTTGTTCAACGCTGTTGTTGCGCTTTACAACCTTAATTGTGCCATTCATACTTTCTTCCAATCATTAAGGGTGAGTTGTGCTTTAAGACCGCTAAAGGTATTTGATTCTACCACATGCTGAACCTCATGTCCAGCAAGTACCATATCATTTATGTCCTTCTCCTCAAGAAACTTTGGCCATATTACAATCTTGAACCCCTTGTCTATTACCTTCTGCATTCGGTTGATGATCTGTTCGTTACGTGGTTCGTTGTCGTATACAAACACGATTCTTTTACCTTCTGCGAATGACCATTCAACGTCTGCACCTACCATAGCAATGGCATTGTTTAAAAATAGCGAGTCTATTGGTCCTTCAGTGACATAAAGGGTTCTATTATTTGAGGAGTGATTTAAACCGTAGATCTTTGTCTTCTCATCATCTAAAATTACGGTGACATACCGCATCTTATCTGTAGGATCTAGAGATCTACCTTGGAATCCAAACCAAGAACCATCCTCTATCAACGGTATGATGACACGAGGATGGTCGTACTTTAGACTCTCATCTGAGTATGTATACTTCTGGGTGTTAACCCATGCCTGAAACTGTTCAACATAAAATAATTCACTGTGATATTGCTCTGGAATTCCACGTTTCAGGATGTACTCTTTAGCGGGATGTTCTTTATTTAGCTCTGAAATCTTTGTCAATCCCGTGGGTATTTTAACTGGTTTTGGTTTCCTTGTTTTGAAATCAATGGTAGGGTTCTTAATGTAACGTCCCTTCCCAGTCAGACCCTCCTTATAGCGTTCCAATACATACTCATCGTGTAGATCCAATGCCTGTTCCTTAAGAAAATTGGAAAAAGATCTACCCACACCACAATTATGACACTTGTATACTAGATCAGTTTTAATTCTGATGAAGTACCCACGTGCCTTGTTCTTATACTTCTGACTGTCCCCACAGTAGGGACATCTAAAATTCCACAGTCCTTCTTTCTTCCTTACAAATTTATCCAGTCTCCCACTGAGCAGGTTCACGTATTTGCTTTCTATGTAGTTCATACGCTACTTGACTCGGATATAGTATAGCAGGTTCCGATTTATCTGTCAAGCTTCTTATGATGATTTGTCCGACTGGACTAACGACGAAAGATATAATAGAAAGAGCACCAAAAATAGTCCACATCTTCTTTTCCATGATGCGTAGACGGTCATCAACCTTTCGTATGTCTCTTTCACAACCTTTCTTTATCTCCAATGCTTGTCGGTTTACTTCACGATGGACACTCTCAATCTTCTCAAAGAGTACCCCATCAATTCTGTCTTGCTTATCTAACTTCTCATTATGAACTGCTAATAGTTGACCCATCTTCATTGAGTTCTCACTCAAACTATCAACCACCTTTTCCAGTCGTTCTATTATAGCAGCATTAATACTCTCAGCCATCAGTCTCAGCTGGATTAGAGAATGCTAAGACACGGTTAAACATGTCTGGTGATTCATTCGTAGCATTACTAAACTTCGCTTGGTTCTTGCGAGCACTTAGTGAACTAAATGCAGACATAACCTTCTTGGCTACATCAGGTGTCACATCAACCTCTGTACCATCATGGAACTTAATAGCACCAGCACATCCATTCTCTGCACAGTGCTTGATCTTTGCTAAGTTACCACTCTTGGAAAATTCTTCGTTCTGAGTTGATACATCTGTACCTACTCTCGCTTTACGTTTTAGGTTAGCAGTCTTCTTTTGTAAAGTCTTTTGGATCTCTTGCTTCTTAAGGTCAGCATTCTTCTTTAAATTCTGAACCTTTTGTTGTGCAAGTTGTTGTTTAACTTGCTTGTCCTGATCCTCAAGGACAAATTCTTCAGGGATATTCTTCATTGCTTTCATTCTCTTGTCGTAATAAAATTTCTGTGCTTCACCAGGGAATACCCTATCAATCTCCACATCACCTCGGTAACGAGGGTTGATAAGAAGACGCATCTTTTGTCTTAGTTCTCCTACGTTGCTGGCATAAACTATAGTCTCACCAACACCAGGAACTTTAAGTTTATACTGTAATAACCTACTAGGCATAGCAGGGTTCACTTTGTTCTTTACCTTACCATCGTTAGGAGTATGTCCTTCCTTCCAGTTTTTACGGAGTTTTCTATAGGCAGAGACAAATGGTTGATCTTTGATCTTCTTGTTCGCTCTCTTACGGAAGTCCAACTTAGGATCAAAACCTGCATTAGGTCCAGTGGCATCAGCAGATCCAGAGAATCCACCTGTACCAGCACTCATTGTAGGTTCTTCATTAATCATAATGTGCTAAGTTCCTCTACGACATCGGGGTCAGACTCTAAACAGTCCATGTAGTGTTCAGGGAATCTGTTTAAGTATTCTAAGAATGCTCTCAACATTGGCCAATATTCCTTTTCAAATTTGAATAAGAGTAATGGTGTTGCAGCGTCATCAAAAACATTATAAAGAACAATCAGATGATTTATAATCAAATGAGACCTTAACGGTCCCCCACGCAGATACCTTTTGAGTAATCTCTTAAGGTACTTAAAGCGTTTCATGTCTTCATCAAAATCCTCACGAGTAACACTGTGAGGATTCTCATAATTTCTGATGGCGAACATTACGTAGTTATCGTTGTTCAGTTCACCAAATTTCATCTAGGTTTTAAGTAGTTGTAATAGTCTTAGTAGTACCAGAACCACCTGCTCCAATTGTATCAGCTAGAACAAATGCCTTATCGGATGTTGCACCACCAGTGGAGTCAACGATTGTTCCAGAGATTGTTTGAGCACCGATTGTATGCACCTTGTCAGCAGCAGCACATGTGAATGTAAATTCAACACGGTTTGTGTTTGACTGAGCAGCAGCAGTAGCAGTTGGATTAGATGCTCCAGTTACTGTAACTGTAAGAGTTGCACCGTTAGTAACGTTGACTCTCTCGTTATATATGACAACAACAGTACCAGTTGCTCCAGCAGCGTATGTAGACTCTTCAAAGAATACAGCAGTGATGTCTGCCTCTCCAAGAGTATTAGTTCCACGACCACCAGCACCTACAAGACCGTCAACAGCGACTAGAACTTCATCCCAGTACTCTGATAGATCAGCTTTCTTGTAATGTCTTAGTACCCAACCTTGTTCGGTTGCAAAAATATTTGATGGGTCTACAGCACCACCCTGTACCGCCCACTTCGGCTTAGCTTCATCAGCATCAGTTACACCATATAGTGCCATTTGATCGTCTCCGTATAATTAACTCAATCTGTTATTATTTATCAGTTTGAGTGCTTTAAAGATATGCTTTAGATATGTTAGTTGCAAAGCCAATAACAGTAACACCAGCAGCTATGACTGCCCCTGCTCCTATCACCCACTTCTCAACTGACTTTAATCTCTCTCTTAAATCATTCTGTTTTTCCTCAAGACGTTCTATCTTGAGTTGCATCACAGTTATCTTAACTTCCTGTGACGCATCAAGTCCTAGGTCGCTCATGATACAAAGTCATCTGCTTTCACTTCACGATTTCTAATCGCTTTTGCTACTTGCTCAAACAACTGATCATCAACGTCTGTCTTAGTAGTCTTTACTGCTTTAGCAAGAACTCTTAAACAAATCTCAATGAGTCTATCTCCAATAGCTGCGTCATCAGGGATAGCGTTAACAGCATCCTTTATAATCTTGGATGCAAAAGGTAGAAGTGCTTTAAACATTTTAATTAGATTACTCTAATCTATATAGGTTTAAATTTCCCACCTTTAAGGTATCCCCACTTACCACCTCTGACTGCCTTAATACCTTTAGCAGTTTTTTTAGCGTCAGCAGCATTCTTCATGAAGTCTTTATACTTCTTTGACTTAACTTCCTTATGCTTTCTTTGAGCATTACCTACAAGTTCCTTATGAATGTCTTCTTTTTTAACACCACGTTTTGCTTCATGGTCTGCTCTTCTATCCTTTCTGATACCACCACCTAGTTCATGTGAACCATGTGGGTTACCATACCTCTTATCTCTAACGGTTGCTCGTTTATGTTCTGGAGTTTTTAAATCCACCTTTGCTTCATTAGCTTTGGCGAATGCTTTCTTCATAACAGACAACTTAAGATGAGGAGGGAGACTGGATTCAGCTTCCTTCCTCTTCTTCTCTGCTGCTTTCTTCCTGAGATCAGAACCTTTAATGTGTTCTATCTCAGGTTTCCAATCTTCATTATGTGCCAAGACCTTTACCTTTTTTGTAGTTGGATTCACCACCATAGCGAGCCATGGTGTTAGTGTAGTCTTTAGTTGATTTAAATCCTGCCTTCTTTGCTTTAAAAGCATATGCTTTCTTAGCATCTGCTGCCTTCTTATACTTTCCAGTACCAGCATCAGACTTTGCACCCTTTACTTTCTTTGCCTGTCTACTTCCACCTTGCCCTACTACAGCACCATGACCATGATCCTTACGGATTCTATCAAGCACAGCTGCTAGGGCTGGATCCTTTTTTGACTTAGTTCCTCCCTTGTCATACCCTTTCTCTTTCTTAAGACGTGTTGCTTCTGCAACTAGACGTGACTTGAGATGATTCATCATAGCCTCTTCCTTAGAGACTACCTTCTTAACATCCTTAGCGAACTTAACTGATGCTTTAACACCAGACTTAACGCCCTTAGCAAACTCCTTCACTCTCTTCTCTGGTTCTCTACCTGCTGCTCTTGCTTTATTGTGTCTCTCAACACCCTTCTTAACAGCAGTTCTTACTCTACCGAGGATACCTGGCTTGGAGGTTGGTTTGACTGGTTGTTTCGCTTTTGCTTTTGTAACAGTCGCTGCAACTTTCTTACTAGTAGCAGCCTTCTTTGCAGGTGCTGCTTTCGGTTTTCTAACAGTAGCCTTAGCAACTGGTTTGACTTCTGTTTTAGGTGCTGCCTTCTTCTTTGGAGTCGCTGCTTTCTTTTTAGCAGCAGGTTTTTTAGAATCTCCATAGTTAGTACTGTCCTCTGTTTCACCAGATCTCTTAGCGTATGACTTAGCATACTCACCCTTACCTGATGCTTTCTTTGCTTTGTCTGATGCATCAACCTTTGCTTTTACCTTCTCGTAGGAAGGTGCTTTAACAGATGCCTTTCTTGCAGACCGTTCTTCATTGAGTTCTTCAATAGGATCAATAACGAATTCAGTGAACTCATCAATACCTACTTCCTCAATGAGTTGTTCTAATCCTTCCTCATTAAGTCCTTCTGAGTAGAAATAATCAGCAGCAACTTCTACAGCAGAATCAATCCATTCCTCTGTGAAATCAACACACTCACATGTAGGACCATCATCACCTTCATCTTTTTCTCTACGGGTTTCGCAGATTTTGCAAGTACAGTCTTCACCGTGCTTCTTCTTAGGATCCTCCATCAAGTCATTCTTATTAGGATTGATCTTGATCTTAGATTTCTTTTCAGTTAGTTCGTTAAACGTCAGCATCAGATGTTTCCTCCTTTGTTTCGTGCTCAACTACATTACCATCAGCATCTACTTCATGATGCTCTTTCTTAGTTTTAAACTTACCATCTACCTCACCTTTCTCATAACCCTTTCCATCGCCGTCATCATCCCACCAGCGTTTAGTCTTCTTGTCATACTTTTTCTTGCCCTCATACACTTTATTAAGTGCATCGGTCATATCGGGTAGGTCTTGTAAGTTCATTTCTTTTTGCTGCTGCTCTTTTTATTTATAGTTTCACCAGGTGTCAGAGTCTTGACTGCCTTGGCAAGTTTTGGTGTTCCCTCTAATCCTAATGGACTAAAGTTAAAAGCTTTAAGATCGGCATAACCTTTCTTGGGGTCAGTCTTTCTATAGGATAGGAAATTCTGTACAGATACTTCCTGTAAATCCTTTAACCAACCACGATAAACATGATCATGTTCATCAATGTATATAACGTAGTTCACACCACGTTTAACAATCTTTCCAGTGATACCACTGTTTATATTCTCAATGATAGCACCTTCTTTAAAGATCTTCTTATCATAGTATGCTTCCCTAAGTCCTTCGGGATCTAACTTAGGTGCAATCTCATACAATTCATAAGATGCATCTCCAAAATCTTCTATAGATTCTACTTGCATAGAACCTCTTAACTCTTTGAAGAGTTCTTTTGCTGCCTTATCATCTAATGCTTGAGGCATACCAGTACGGAATGAATTGAAGTCATTCTCTGCTGCTGCCTTACGCATCTTAGATGCAGACATGCCTTCTACACTATCAGAATCTGGATCTCTATCACCAGCAGACTGAACACTGATCTCTTCAAACTCATAGAGTTTACCATTATATTTTTCTGCTAAGTTTTCAAACTCAGCAACCCTATCACCACCTAATACTAAATTGATCTGACTGTACCCTTCATTGTAGAGGGACTTGAGTACATCAAATATAGTTTTAAATTCTTCGTTGTTAACGATAGCATGTGCATGATCAGGAAACATCTGACGCATGTAATGTACCTTGGTCTCAGGATCTATTGGGTTTTTCTTTGGATCTTGAGATCTACTGGGATATATCTTGTATTCCCCACTCTTACTAGATGAAGCGAGTCGCTCAATGAGTTTCTCATGTCCGACAGTTGGTGGATTAAATCTTCCAAATGTAATAGATATGTCACCTTTAGTGCCCGCGTTACCACCTTCCTCTTCTCCTCCAGTGGATCCTTGCTGCTGCTCTGGTGATACTCCATTCTTTGCTGCCTGTTGTTCTGCGGATAGTTCTATTAACTGCCCATTAACAGAACGATGAGTCACAGTACCATCGGGACGACCATAATAGCCGTATCCTACATGACTGAGACCTAGTTTTGCTGCTTTATCTGCTGCTTGTGACGTTGCTGCTTCGGTAAGGAAGTCGCTAAACTTTTTCATGCTTCCAATTTTTACGTAAGTTAAAGTTTGCTTGACTAAATTCCAAACGGTTAACGAGTTTCACTGAATACTTAGGTCCAATTAATACATAACCTTCTGGTGTAGAAGGTTGATCACCAATTAAGCATTCAACACTCTCATCTACCTTGACAGCAGAGAGAAGTATATCTTTAATATTCAGGATTAGATTGTATAATCTGAAGGTATTTATATTTACCTCACACTTATATTTATCATCCAAACTGTAGTAGATTTCAGATGCCGTAGGAGATTTTCCTTCACGAATAAATTTGTTATAGAATTGTCTTAGATCTGAAGTAGGAAACTTACAGAATGGAACCAACAATCTTGCTTGACTAATTAAAAACTTTGCCCAGAATGGAACCTCAAGTTTAGATGTATTTGTATCTACACAGTAGCAAGTGGAAGTAGAAGGTAAAGTCACACCGTAGATAGGTACAGCAGTAGGACTGACTTCATTATATGCTGTGTGTGGTGCTATTATTACGTCTTGTAAAACAAGTGAATTAAACTTATAAGTAATCGTGTTGGGACGGTAGGTATCAGACCCTCCAAATCCGATAAAGTCTGCTTGTACGATACCTTCTATACGAGGTAAAGCATAGAAACAGGCGGTCAGAATCTGAGCTACCGCACCTTCATGGTTACTAACTATATCAGCGACACTATAATTTACTTTAATCTTTCTTTTGTTGAAGACACTCTTCGTACCAACAAAGAATCTACCACTAGTATGATGCTTACCAAACACTATGGATGGTGCTCCATCCCACTTAGTTGAGAGTTTGTGTACCATAAACAGATGATCTAGAACCTCATTAGGATCAACCCCTGTAAGGATCATATCTTCTGGGTGTTCAAGGTGCTTGTTTGGCATTCCATCTCTCTTGTATACACCTATTATAGCATACCAGAACCTAGATGGGGTAAGGGTTAGTACAGTTTGCCAAATGGTCCAAAGCGTTTACCCTTCTTCGCTGCTAGGAATACCATATCTGTCATAAATTCATCACGGTTTTTAACTTTCATCCCTGATAGCATAGAAATGAATTTCATCTGCATTAATTTTGATGTGGCAAGACCGTATGGATCATTCTTCAATGCAGTTTTCATATTCTTAACAAAGGTATCCTCATCCACCCCTTTTGTATCAGCAAACTTATCAACCTTTTTATAAATTGATCTCCACTCAGACTCTTCTTTAACAAAAGTATCTACATCTTTAGGATACTCTTTGTGTTGATTTTTAAAATCAAGTTTAACTTTATTATCTTTAATAAGTTGTTGAACCATAGCAACTGGTGCTTTACCCATACGAGCAGAAGCAGCACCTGATTCAGTTGGTTCAAACTTTAAGTTAGATACCTTCTTAGTATCATTACCTTTGATTTGAAAATCATACGAGGAATTATTACCTTCTACAACAACACGACTGTCCTGTGATGCCCATCCATTATTATAATTTAAATTACATAAAGGTTTCAGAGTTTTATAGTTGTAAGTGGTTTCATCCAATCCTAATTCTCTGACGTTATACTCTTGCCAGTCTGCCTGACCACCACTAATCTTTTTCAAAGATATACCAACAACCTTTCTCTGATGAAACATCTTCCTTAGAACAGCATTAAGTTCAATAATAGTTTGAGATCCATTACCATCAATAGTTTTATTAATAGTATTTTTAATTGTTTCTGTTCTACCTTTTATACCCCAAATATCAGCAGGGTTCCAGTTATCTTTCTGAGATATACCAAACTTCTCTTTAACTATATCACTAATATATTGCATGAACCCACCCTTGTGGTTGAAATCAGTAAAGTCACTCTTCTTAAACTCATCTAATATCTTTTTCTGTTGTGCATAGTATCCTTTAATCCAATCTTCTTGTACGTCAGGATAAACCTCATAGATTGTTTTGAATGATTTACCATCCACTTCAACTCCAGTAGTACTGTAAGTTACTATGTCTTCCCACTTACTAAAGTTTGCATTCTTTTTCAATGCACATTTAATAATCCAAGCAGATCCACGTTCTTGTTTTTCTGTTGTCTTAGCATCTGCTGCTCTTGCAGATTTCTTACCAGATCTTAAAAACTTTATCCTCCACTCTTTCTTATCACCAGTGTTTACAAATCCTTTTGTGCTTGCTTTCTCACCAAAGTGTATAGCAATGGCTTCATACTCATCTTCCGAAACCTTCCATTGCCATTGAGATGACTTAGTGCCTTTCCAATTAGAATCGGCAAATATAGTTGCCTTACCTCTTGGTAGAGCACCAAAGATTTCCTCAACCAAAGCTTTACAATCTGATGGAGCTTTCTTTTTTATTTTTGTTTTGGTATCTAAAGTAAATGCTGTTGCCATTAGTTCCGCAGGTCTCCACAGATCTATTTAGATTCCAATTGCTTCCTCCAAGCATCAATCAGAAGTTGGAGTTCCTTCTGACGTGCTTGTGCTATTTTTATTTTCTCTTCCAGATTATTCATCTATCTCCTGCCTTACGATTCTCTGAACGCATGACATTAAACTGACCCTCTGGGTAACGTGATACTAGTTTGTTTACATTCATCAAAGTAAGTTCATCAAATGATGTGTCTAATGCCATACATGCCTGAGCAATATACCATAGGCAATCACCTAACTCAGTCTTCATATGATCAATGTTATCCACACTGTATGGTTTACCTTGGAATACAATCTTCTTAACGATCTCAGTAAACTCACCTGCTTCAGCAGATAGACCAGTAGCAGCAGTCATAAGACGTTGAACATCACATCCTTTAGTCTTAAGAGCATCTAATCGTTCTTGAAATGCATCGTAGTCTTTACTCTCTTGTGAGGTTACCTCATTTACAAACTCTAGGTAACGTGCGTAATCTACCTTTGGAATATCGTTGGTTACTTGATCCTCATTGATACCAGGAACAGAAGTATCTCCAAACCCATGTGGTTTTGTCATTTTAATAAGTTAGTTGGGATAATTTATCGTTAGAGAATTTCTTTACGATAGAAATCTCTTCATTTGCTTGCTGTCCAGAATCAACTAGACCTTTTTGAGCATCCTCTATATCATACAGCCTCATCTTCGCTCTGTCAATACCTACGCAAAACTTCTTATTCATTGTAGGATCGTTATAGCGATTCTTCAACTGCTTAACCATGATCTGATTCAATCCTTCCAACTCCTCAGTAGAAATGAGAGCGAACATAAGGTCAGCAGTAGCAGGGAGTCCGAAAGACTCTGACGTGTCAGTAAGATCAATATCAGTAGAACCGAAACCAGCACGAGTAGTTTGAGTAGCACTAACGATTGGGACATTACTTTCAACAGCCAGTCCACGAAGTTCTTCTGCGATACTCTTAACCAAGGTGTACGAATTAATGTTGCTACCTGCACGATATCTTGATGATGCACAGATATTTAGATAGTCTACAAAGATGATGTCTGGAGTAAAATTCTTCTTAAGTTTAAGTTCACCAATCAATGATCTAAAGTGTCCAGAGTGTGCTGATGCAGTAGGATACTCTTTAATGATGATCTTACCTTGAGTCTTCTTAACAAGATTTCCAATCTTATTATCAAACATTACTTTGGGTAATGATTTCAAGTCTTGGATTGGAACGTTGAGTAGATTTGCGTCAATTCTCTCTGCGATCTTCTCTTCAGCCATCTCCAGTGTGATATAGAGAACGTTCTTCCCTTGTAGTAAGACCGAACTGGCCATATGACACATAAACAATGACTTACCCACACCAGTTCCAGCCAGTGCAATGTTAAGCGTTTTGTTTGGGATACCACCCTTAGTAATTTTGTTGAAGAACTCAAGGTCAAATGGTATCTTAGTCTCCTCTTGATGATACGATTCATATCTCTCTTCCGAATCTTTAATATAGTCGTGCCCTACATTATTGTCAAAAGAAACTCCAAGTGCCTCTGTTAATACATGAGGTATCGCACCTTTGTCTTTAGTATCATCCTGACCATCTGCGATTTTAATAGACTCCATCAGTGCCAAATAGATAGCACGTTCCTGACACCACTTCTCTGTAGTGTCTAGCAACCAAGGTAAGTCATTCTCTTCGCAAATTATACTGTCTACAATTTCTTTGACTTGCTGGAACCCTTCATCGGTGAGATCTGTTCTCTTCTCTAACTCAATGTAGAGTATGTCCTTATTGGCAAGACTGTTGTATTTATCAATGTAAGTGTGTAACTCTTCGTAAATGATTCTGTAGTTGAACTCACTAAAGTACTCTGACTTTAGAAAAGGAACTACCTTACGAACATACTGCTCGTGACAGAGCAGGTTCGTGATGATCAGTAGTTCTGTATTCATAGGTAGTGGAGATACGATCCAACGATGTACTTAGGGAACTTTCTACATGGTCTTCCTTCATGTGGGAACATCCATGTTGGTGGGAACACTAACATTCTACCACACTTTGGCTTAATCCACTGACTCCATTTAGGAAATACTGTCTCACCCTGATCTGGTTCATTCAAATACAGGAAGAAACCAAGGTATCTACGAGCAGAATTGTAGTCAAGGACATCCACATGCTTTACAAACTGGTCTGGTCTACCACTAGGGGCATCACATTGTCCTAAACCATCTGGTTTATACTTCTTAATTCTAAATTCTTCTAATGCTATATCGTATGGGAAGTCATCACCAATACCTAACTCAGTCTTATATAAATTGACACACCCCATGAAGGCAGTCTGTAATAAGTAATGAAGAGGTTCATGCTTGATCTTACTCTCTTCACTTCCCTTATATAATTGAGTGAAGTTTAACTGAGTGAACTGAGGTTTCATGTTCTCAGTTTCAACTCGGTCATGACTGTCAGTATTAGATTCAAAAAGATCAATACATTTTTGTGCTAGGTCTTTGTCAATGACCTCATCGTATACACGGACGTAATCTTTAAGTTGTTTCATTACCGTAACTAAATTCTTTTTGAGCACACTCATCAAGTGCTTGCATTAATTCGGGGGTGAAGTACTTTTCTGGATCGGCAAGCATAGCTGACGGATACACAGAAGTATCCCCAACAACAATACGATTTCCTTTACGGGTAAAGACTCCGTACTTCTCACCCAATTCCAATAGTCCGTAATAACGGTCAAGTCCTTTGTCATAAAATAGTCTAGTGGTTACTTCTGAATTTTCTTTAGAGAGTCTTGACTTAGCTGTCTTAGCTTTAATAAGGTTTCCAACAACCTCTTTCTGACTCTTTTCCTTTTTTTTACTGAGATAAATGATTGTACTCGCGGCATATTTGAGACCAGAGCCGCCTCCCATTTCTTTAGTAGGGATGTAACTGCCGACAACATCGTAGGTATGGTTTGTAACTATAAGTGGAACGTTTGCCTTACCTAACTTCAGTGTAAGAACTCTAAAAATAGACTTGACAACTTGAGCACGAGTCATGTCACGAGTTTCCTTACCTGCTTCACTGTCCTCAATCTCCTTGGTGGTACTTAGCATACCAAGTGAATCAAGAACGAACATTAAAGGTTTACGTTCAGATGAATCCTGCTGTAAATATTTATCAAGAATCTTAATTGCCTGAGTTCTAAACTCTTGTACTGTTACTACAGGTACAATAACTATACGGTCACCATCAATACCTTTCTCTTGAATCAAATCTTTTGATAGAGCAGACTCAGACTCAAAGTAAATGACACCTGCATCCTTATCCATCTCTAAGAAACTACGTACTAGTCCTAGAGCAAAGAAGGTTTTACCTGTGCTAGTCTCACCAGCAAGTGCTGTGATCTTATTAGATGGGAGACCACCATAGATAGATCCACTGCATAGTGCATTGAAAATGTATGAACCTGTATCAATGTAGTTAGCAGTATCACCTGCTGCTACACCATCAGAGACGATAGAAGCATACTCGTTTCCTATCTCTCCTACTACATCTTTTAAAAAACTCATCCGAATAAATGTTCTAAGGTTGCAATTTTCTCAGGTTTCCACCCGATAGTGTCAAGAATGACTCTCAGTGGATCTAGGAAACTCTTCTGGAATTGTAGGTCATAGTCCACCTGTTTGTCAAGCTGTAGTTCATGAGGCCACACATTCATAAATGAAATGACGTTCTCAACTATCTTGTTTGGTGTCTTTAGGTAAATGAATTTCACCTTCTCACCATCCTGTATCAGTGGGTACTTGTGAGTCAACTTATTTTTCTTGATGTGATAGTTATAAAGGATAGCACCACGGACATGTATGGGTGTACCCTTACTATACAGTCCTGCTGGATTAGACCACTTTCTCACACCATTACATCCACGAGGGAATGCTACATCCTCTGGTGGCATTGCTTCAAACTTCTCTCGGAAGTCAGCAATATACTTTTGAGCATCCTTCTCATCACCATTCATAATAACTTTAAGTGCTTCCTTAATAGCAACACGACATGGTGCTGGTGTTGAGGATTTTACTGCCTCAATACCCATAATTTTAAGCTTTGGTTCTGTGAATCTGACTCCTTCTATGTCCCATGCATTTAAGATGTATCGTTTTTTAGCAGTCCAGATACCTTTATTAGCAATGGTCTCACGTTTCATGAACATCTTCTGGTCATAGGCACTTACGTAGTCGGCCAACTCTTGATAAGAACTCGTAATATACTTTTCAAGTTCCACTTCACAGATCTTATTAAGGAACGTGACAATGCTTTCATCAGTTTTCTCTCTGCCCTTGTATACAGTGTCAACCAGAGGCCCCAAGTTAAGGTAAATACTATCGGTATCAGCAGCAATAACATAATCTTCTCCATCGGTTTTAAGTATCTTATTCAGATACGTGTTCATCTTATTCTCTATCCATCGGATGCTAACTTGACCTGATAGAGTGATCGCCTCAGCGTTAGCCAAGTTATAATATCTGAAGTATTGATTTCCAATGGCACCATAGGCAGAGTTGAGTTGGATCTTGCGAGCCATTTGGATGTTATTGAATTTACTAATATCTCTTTGTAGTTTGGCACTTGGGTTAGTTTCATTATCCCGCTTCGCTTGAAGCATTTTCTTCTTATAAATCGTACGTTCTTCATAAATTGTCTCCATCATTTCAGGTAGGAACCCACGTATGTCTTTACGATACTGAGCACCGTTAGCACACGTAGCAAACTTAGAATCAAACTTAACCTCCTCGTTTAGAATCCCCTCAACGCTCGCGCTGGAATGTCTAGTCTCCCATAAGGTTTCTGGTGAGATGTTGTACTGCATGATGAGATGAGGATACAGACTGTTAAGGTCAAAAGAAACAACCCACTTATATAACCCAGGTATAGGCTCCTTAACGAAAGCTCCTGCATACTTCTCATCTTTCTTTTCACGTTTCTTAGGAGGTACGACAAAGTTTTTCTTCTTAAGGTAATTATATATCATAGTATCCCACATGCGAACTTGGGAATAAACGTCATCAAAGTTAACCTTAGCGTCGTAAGCCATTGTCACTGCTAGTTCTAACAGTTTCATCTTGTCTTCAAGACGGTCAACAAGTTCAACGTCCTTTATGTTGTAATCAATAAATTTCTGCCAGTCTCTAGTATAGAACTCTTTAAAATTATCATACTCAGAGTGATCTAACTTCTTCTCACCTAGTTCTACGTTAGCAATGTAATCAAGACGATATGATTCCTGATTAGTATAGGTAAACTTCTTATACAAATCAAGATAGTCTAGAATTGATACACCACATATATCATAGTAAATATTACGACGACCCTGAATATAAACCTCTTCCTCATCTACCTTATTCCAAGGTGATAAAGACTTCATCCACTTCTCACCTAGGATACGTGACACTCTACGACAAATATAAGGTATGTCATATAGGTTACAGTTCCATCCTGTTACAATGTCAGGAGTATTCTGTGCCCACCAAGTAATGAAGTTAGCAAGCATCTCACGTTCGTCTTTACAAATATAATGTTCATGCTCTGTCTGAAATTCTCTTGTACCCCAGACAATATATTTCTTAGTTGCTAGATTTCTGACTGTAATACATAGCATCTCTTCTGCTGCTGCATCTACATCAGGGAATCCATTCTCACATGCTACCTCAATGTCAATCGTAAGGATATTCATTTGATCCATACGATAGTCTACCTCTCCTTCAAACTCATTAGAGATAAACTGGTATAAGTAACGGTCATATCCGTGAACTTCTACACCCTCAACACCATGATATCTATCAGCAAATTCTCTTGCCTCACGAACAGTATTAAAATCAACAGGTTTTACATCACGTCCACCTAATGTCTTCCACTTTTCCTTTTTGTTACTAGTAATATAGAGGGTCGGGGAAAACTGGAAGCGATTTTCTACTCGCTCCCCTCCCTCATACCCTCTATACAGGATTGTGTTGCCAAGAAGTTGGATATTGGTGTAGAAACTCATTCAGCAGGTGGTTTGGCAGGTACAGTAGACTCGTATAGTTCCACCATCGTGGCACTTGGATCTACTATAGTAAAGATTGACTCAGATGTCAAGAACAAATCTCGTTGTCCTGAATATTTGGGATAGACCTCCAACTGATCATCCACGATCTTGAAGCAATCCTGTATGAAAAGACTGGGTTCTTCATCCAGTTCTTCAACCACACCTATAAGATAGTCATTTAGACCACCATTCTTAAGTAGTACTACCTTGATCATTTTTAGATTCCTTTTGTTCTATGAGTTCATTGTACTTTTCGGTTACCTGACTATGAGGATCATAGACTGTAACCACTTCTTCTAGACGAACAAAAAATTCTTTGTTTGTCGCTAACGGACACCAAGGATATAGAATAAGATTAGGGTTCTTCTCAATCTTCTCTTGGTTCTCTTCAAGGATTTCAGGTTCATCTTCTAAAGACTCATCACCCTCACCCCATAATTCCATCTCAATCTCAGATTGATCATCCAAAATGACTGAGTAAGGATTTTTAAAACAAAAGGCGATAGCAGTTTTGTTAGTGTCTTCTTTAGCACTGACTTCTTTTATGTCAGCGATGACATCTTCACCGCTTTTTAGTCTTGCGATTTTTACGCTCATAACTCTTTGCTGAAATTGTGTTAATGCTTTGACTAATTATGTCCTTAAGGACTTTGTTTGTATGAGTTCCCTTATCATATGCTATATTCCTAGCATACTCTAAGACATCCTCCATCATATACGATGGGAGTTCAATTGTCAAGACCTCCCTGTCACCACTATATGCAGGTGGTGAAAAATTATAGTAAAAGTTCATAGTTATTCCCAATAAAAAGAGAACCCCGAAGGGTTCTCTATTCAGTTATACACTATATATCAGAATCTGATACTTAGAATACGAACTTAGCACCGATTTTAGCACCCCAGTTACGGATTGTGTCGCCATCGCTGTCTTCGCCAGCAGTAGCACCAGAGATCTCAGCATAAGCAGAAAGATCATCAGTTAGAGGAGCAGAAGCACCAAGCTTACCAGAGATTTCTGTCTCTGTATCGTCAGTAGTTTCTGAATGAACTAGTGAAGGACCACCTTGTACGTAGTATGCGATCTTACCTTCTGTACCTACAGTACCTTCATATCCGATATGAACGTCAGTAGCTGCTGAAGAGTACTCTCCATCAGGATAAGTAAGGTTACTCTCTACGTTCACGTAAGGACCAGCAAAAGCTGCGCCAGCGAGGAGGAACGGAGATGCTGCTACAGCAGCGATTGTTGATTTGATTGACATGATTGTTTTAAATGTATCTCGCACGGAAAAACCCTGCGGATGATAGACTACCCCGACATGGGAGTCTTGTAACATCTGACGCAGGGTACGATTCTTTCGGGCCTGTGTAGTTATGTTAAGTTATTTATAATACCAGAGCGTTAAGGATTTGTCAAGGGGTGACAGTTCCTAAAGTGTCCCTACTTTAGAACCATTCCTTTCTGGCATGATGATCTGGGACAATTTTCTTCAGCACGATAGTGAGAAGACCGTCCTCAAATTTAACTTCCTTGACTTCGGTGTCATCAGTAAGAGTCCATGTTCTAGTAAAGGATCTCTGAGCAAGTCCTTTATGGTAGTAAGTTACGTCATCCTCTTTTTCATCCTGATTACCTTCTACAACGAGTTTACCATACTCAGTGTAGACCTTAACGTCATCTTTTTTAAATCCAGCGAGTGCAATCTCCAAACGTGACTCCACGTTGTTAATAGTTACAAGATTGTATGGTGGATAATTACTTTGCGGTGTTGCTATGTTGAAGAAACGATCAAAATATTCATCGTTCAGTCCAATGCTGTGCTTAGAGATCTTATCAAAAAGTTCAGGAAGATCTGATGCACGATAGCGTGTAAGATTAGTCATTGTTATGCTCCTTATAAAGCGAGTTTTGTTTTTTGTCCCCGAAGGCGACAATATTATTTAACACATTATTAAAAAAGACTTAAGTGTGATAGTCCGTAAGTTTTTATACCGATAACCGAAGTTATAAAACTATAAATAGGCTTGAAACTCTTAAAGTGTTAAAAAATGAGGAAGGTTATACCTTTCGTTATGATTTTGATGAGTGCCACTGCTGCTAATGCAGGTGGTCTGACCCATAAATTGAGTAGCTCAGTGCAACTAGAAACTCAGTCAGGATTCACAACTGTATCCAGAGTGGGTAATACATACAATACATCAGGTAGTGGTGTATCAACGACTATTACACCTTCAGGTGGTAGTGCCGCTAGTAATCTAGGTGGCATCTCTGCTGTAAGTGCTGCTGGAGCTGCAACTTTTGCCCTTCCTGACGTAGCACAGACAACTCAAGGTAATGCATATTCATTCACACAGAATGTAACTATGGCTGATAGTATAGTTACTAGTGCTGCTGATGTAGGAGACGTGCAAGGATATTCTAACATATCATCTAGTGCTCCTGGAGACAATACTGCCCTGGCTGGGACCATATCTACCGCAGGTGCAATGACTGTAACAGCTGGTGGACCAGGATCTTCGGCTACTGGACAGTTTGTATCAGAGGTTACTATATACTAAGATGAAAAGGGTACTAGCATTAATAATGTTATTGGGTAGTGCTGGTGCTGCTAACGCAGTTCCAGTGGTCCCCAATTTTACCCAGGGCTCAATGACGAGCCATACTGAAACTACGTCTAAAGTGACGGAGACAATTAATAGCATGGATTATGCTACAGGCTGGCAGTACAGTGTTACTGGTACAGGGATCCAGCACGATGGTGCCTCTATAACACCAGGTACAACAACATCTACTAATACAATTGATGGGGTGACTTCAACATGGACTGGTTTAGATTTAAACAACAAACCAAATTGGACACAGACAACGCCAGGTGCAAGCTTTCAAATGACCGAGACATACCTCGGACCTGGGCTTCAGAATCAAACAGTCATACAAAGAGTGACCGAGGTAACATCCGTCACAGATACAACAAGTATTTTCTCACAATAGGGAGTTCCCTTGCTATAACAGGGTTCTTACCAGTTAATGTCTATGCTCAGACAGACGTTGGTGGTGTATCAGCGACTGCTAGCCCTATCGCCAACTCTTCTGGCTCAGTCACCAACCAGGCAATTCAAGTTTTACAAGGTCCATACATAACAAATACTTATGGTGGAGGGGTACAATGTCAAGGACCGACCCTCAATATCACACCATACGTCACAAGAACGATGTCATGGCAGGATCCGTTTGAGGAAATCTATCAAGATCCAGTCTACAACAACGTTGATGCCAATGACGATGGTGTTCCTGATAATCCAGGAGAAGTATTGTACTACGTTCCTACTAGAACTGGTCAGAAGGATTCCCATAACTGGTCAGTAGGTGTATCAGCAACTATATCTCACCCATTAGATAAAAAATTACAAGCACAATGTAAGGAAGCAGCAGCTGCAAACATCGCTGCTGTGAACCAAGCGACTGCTAACAAACGTTTAGATTTTGAAATCGCAAGACTTAAAAATTGTGGTGAATTGATGAAAGCTGGAATAATTTTCCACCCCAAATCACCCTATGCATCTGTATGTGCCGATGTGGTCCTTGTAAATCCACCTGGAGTTGTAGCACAGCACTCACATACTATAGAAAAAGGTTCTTTAACTCCTAGACCAAATGGAACTGCTGAAAATCTAGGAACATTCTCTATTGGTGAACCTACTTCTTCTTCTTCTTCGGTTTCTTCAGAGGAGGTAACCCCTTCTTCAAACGATACTGATCAGCAATTACCTCCGAGCGACTCGGCTTCGCAGGAGTCTTCCCAAGTAGAGTCTGGACTTTCGTTAACAACTTCTTCACCACAGGCTTCACTACCTTCAGAAGCAAATCCGCTAGGGGTTTTGCAAGTAGGGCAGATGTCGTTGCAGCAGCAGCAATCCCTGCCGTAGTAGTTACAACTTGAGCAGAGGGTAAATATTTTTCAACTACAGTTAATGGTTCATATAGAGTCACGCAGATCTTTTCTGTAGGGTTAGCAGGATCTATTTGTAACTCAAAGGCAGATACTGCCTCATCTCCACTCTGAGACACATCACCTATTCTAGGAGCATTAGGTGGTGGGCAGGGTGGATCTTCTTTTGTATCAGTCTTAGGTATTGCTGGTGCTGCAACTTCAGGTGCAGGTGGTACTTCACTATTAGGTATTGCTGGTACAGGTGCTTCTGTTATAATTGTTAACTGTTCAGGTTCATAATCCATAGCATTAAAACTTGGAGTTCCTGCATCACAGTAAACTCTAACACCTTTGGGATCATTTTTTGTCAGACTACCACCCTTACCATCATCCTCAGTATGTGCTTCTACACATCCTGGCATATCCACAATAGGTTTACCAATAACACTTGTTACTGGAACTACTGGAGGATTTGCAGTAGGATTTAATATCCAAGTAGCAGGATCTACTACGTTAACCTCCCTAACACCTGCATTGGTAAGGTTAGTAACATTTATAGGTTGGATATTTATATCAATCTGATTGATACCAATTTCAGGTATCTCAGCCATTAGAAAGGACGAGCTGCTGTATCAGGACTTAAAGGTGCTGCGGGAGCATCCATCATAACACCGCCTGTTGAGGAGGGTACACTAGGAATTTCTGGTAGAGAAGAGTCCACCAATCCTGGAAGTGCTCCACTGACTGCCTCCATAACCTGAGATTTAACGCCATCAACGATGGATGCGCGATTAAGAAATAGAAATAGCCCACCGCCGACAACGGCAACAGATACAGCACCAGACGCAAGAGCAATGATGTTGACAATTTTCTGCATGGTAATTTTTTAACTAATAATATATATCAAACTTGAGATGGAGGTTTATTATCCCTCGCTTCATGCAACATATCATTAACAACACGATTTGCTTTAGCCAACTTCTCAATCCAGATCATATCCTCTAGTGGTATCTCCAGACCATTTCTAATGTAATAACATATAGTCTGTGCTCTTTTTCTATACTCAGTACTTAACATACCTCACCTATTACCCAAGACTTAATACCATTAGATTCCCAAATGATCTTACGAGTGTCATACTCTACATCTGCTGGAACTACTACACAGAAACCTATACCCATGTTAAAGACGTTTCTCATCTCCTCATCAGGAAGTCTGTATGCTTTACCTTCAGGACCACAACCAGCATTCTGAATCTTATCAAAGATAGGAGGTATATCCCATGAAGTATAATCTACATGAACATCAAGACCTTCTGGTAAACAACGTGGTAAATTACCTGGTATACCACCACCTGTTATATGTGCCATACCAACAATAGGAACCTCATCTAATAATTCCTGTATCATCATATGATATATTCTTGTAGGTTCTATTAGTTCAGGAGTATCAGCTGCCTTTATATGATGATGGAATAGCATTTGGTTAATCATACTATAACCATTACTATGAATACCACTGCTGGCAATACCAATTACCTTATCACCCTTCCTTATTAAATTTCCATTGATAATCTCAGTCTCTTCTACAATACCTGTACAGAACCCTGCAAGGTCAAACTTACCGTGACTATACATACGTGGCATTTCTGCTGTTTCTCCTCCTAGGAGGGCACACTGTGCCTCATGACACCCATCACCTATACCAAATACAATCTGTTTAAGAACATCCTTATCTAATTTACCAGTGGCAATATAGTCTAAGAAATATAATGGTTTAGCACCACAGGTAATAACATCATTCACGCACATTGCTACTAGATCTCTACCTAGACAATGCCATGCTTCATCAGTTCCAAAAACTTGTCCTACATTAATTTTCGTACCAACTCCATCAGTACCTGAAACTAATACAGGTCTTTCATATCCTTCTGGGACTCTCATCATCCCATTAAAACCACCAAATCCACCCAAAACTTGTGGAGTATGAGTGGACTTAACCTTTTCAGATATGAGTTCTACAAATCGTTGACCTGCTTCTATGTCAACTCCGCAATCCTTGTAGTTCATTCGTTGTAGGTATGTCAAATAGTACTGTATCTATATAGTTGCTTGCCCAATCCTTATCAAATAAGTGTTCTAAAATACCACGAGTCTTATCATTCTTCTTTTGACTTTCACAATACCATACCTGATCATCAAGTCTCTTCATAGTATTGACCCAGTTAGGATCTGGTTTAGATTCTAATACAGCACGACGAAACGTACCAAGATAATGTAAGACCACACAATAGAAATTTGCCATGTCTATATCCTCACTCAAACGTGTGAACTTACAGTAAGGTGAGAAGATACTATCACCCCATAAAGGAAGTGGTCTTCTCTCTTTAAAATTAAAATTATTACTAACCTCTCTTATCTCATCCCAATCATCAAAACCTGTTACAGGTGACACATCAACAATAGCAGCAGTAACTACCTTACCTGTAGAAACTATATCGCATCCAAATATAGGTAGATTGTACCGTGGATCAGGATAGAATATTGAATGTAGTATCTTTAATCCCTTTAGATCTGCTAACTCAAGATGCATCTTCCTTAATGCAGGACACTTCCACATCTTATTTGTTATGTTTAGATCGTCTCTCTTTACTTCAGGGATAGGACTCTCTAATGGTTCCACATCAGGAAAACTCTCCATCATCTGTATGATTAATGAAGATAGATCTTCTACTAAGTCACGCATAACTAAAAAAGAACTCCTTAATTAGTTGCTCGGACTCTTCCTTACCGAAAGCACTTCCTAGATATCCTGAGATAGGATCTAACCTTATCATATATGAATCAAAATCTTTATAGCAACTAGTATCTTCACCAGTTGGTTTTGATTCTTCTATCATCTCCTTATAGAGTGACAGATAATATTTAAATGTTGGTAAGTACGTATCAACCATGTCTGCCTCACAGTATCTTACAAAGATATTGTCAGAGAAATGATTACCCTTCTCAAAGAAACGATAAGTCTCTGTCGTCTTTGGTAATGGAGGTACTTCTAATAAAAAATTCTCTACAGGATGCTGGAAGTCAAATACAATTATAACTTTCTTCTGACTGAATCCCATAAGATCCATACCAAAACAGGGAACATTATCTCCTGTCTTAGGATAGATTATATTGTTATGAATATTGAGATATTTCTCATCCCAGATGTCAACATGTCTGGACTTAAGAAAATACTTACCAGAATATAAGTCGGCAGTCAACTTCGTGCCTTTCTTATTCTCCCAGTTAGCATGTTGCTTTTCAAATTTTAGATCAGGAAAGGTATCAAAGACTGCCTTCCTATAATTTTTCCAAAGATCATTCATGCATGTATTTCACATGTAGAGGTAGGATCCCAACAGTTAGGACATTCCATCTCTTGTTCATAACTATGTAGTTTGTGTATTACTTTGTCGTATTCTTGGGCAACTGAAGGGTCTTGATTGCCGACAATACTCTTGTAGTATTCGCATGCACGTAACATGCGAGTAACATCTTTTTCATGAAACTGCATCATTGTTTAACTCGGTCTCTGAATTACCGTTGGTCTTATATTTTAGCAGTCTTCTTAGCAAAGTCACCTCCTTAAGAAGTGATTTGTTTTCAACCTCTAACTTTTGGATCTCTTGTTCGTAAACAATAATCATATCTTTTAGGTTTAGATTCTCATTCTCTAATTCCCAGTCCATCGTGCGTACTTACTACCCTTGCACATAAAGGTAGAGTCTTAAATATTTAGGTCTGGTAGAACTATTTACACACTTAAGAATCGCTTAATCTGTTGGATGATTGAGAACCCATATCCAAATAATAAGCAACACCAGAATCAAAAATATTCTAATTGATTCTGGTGA
>Ga0208277_1000179_pt1 | contig 37621 bp, 35 predicted proteins | sample ETNtaG_5_FD_185782 | JGI IMG/M metagenome (GOLD analysis project Ga0208277, IMG submission 185782) | Marine microbial and viral communities from oxygen minimum zone, Eastern Pacific Ocean - ETNP201406SV205 (SPAdes) (version 2) | ecosystem: Environmental > Aquatic > Marine > Oceanic ...
ACTTTCGTCCATTGTCCAATATTCCTCACTGCTGCCTCCCGTAGGAGTCTGGTCCGTGTCTCAGTACCAGTGTGGGGGATCCCCCTCTCAGGGCCCCTATTTATCGTGGCCTAGGTGAGCCGTTACCTCACCTACTAGCTAATAAAACGCATGCCCATCTTTTACCACCGAAGCTTTAATCTTTATCATATGCATGATTAAGATGTTATGGAGGATTAATCCAAATTTCTCTGGGCTATACTCCTGTAAAAGGTAGGTTGCATACGCGTTACGCACCCGTGCGCCGGTCGTCAGCGGAAAAGCAAGCTTTTCCCTGTTACCCCTCGACTTGCATGTGTTAGGCCTGCCGCTAGCGTTCATCCTGAGCCAGGATCAAACTCTTCATTGTCAATTTTTAATAATGTTGACAACCAAATTGATTCGAGTACTCATGATGGTTCTACTTAATTTCGTTTCGAGCTATTTGCATAGCTCAATACGCGCTGTCATTCTCAATAAGTCAATGAACTTCTAAAATCGTTTGCTTTCAATTTTTTTTGAAAGCGGTTGCAAATTTACGTTCTTTTTCTTTTCTAGCAAGCATTTAAAAACATTTTTTTTAAATGTTATCAACCGAGAATCAAACGTTTTTGGCGGGTGCAAATATAGACCTCTTAATTTAGCTGCCAATCTTTTTATTCAATTATTTACTACTATTTTTAAAAAAGGGGTCAGGTCTTTAACTAATGTGCTGGCAGCAAGTGATATACAGAGTGAGTTATTTTTTGACGTTTTCTTCAAAATAACGCGTTGTCATACCAGAGCGAAACAAAATGTCTTCAATCCACATGTCCTCCTGAACATTTAAAGGGTCGTGTACTGTCTTTAAATCAATGTCAAACAACTTGGCTGTAAACTGATAAACGGTCGCTCGGAGGCCATTTCGATAGGTCTTGACCAAGGTATGGGTGGTAATCCCTGTTTCGCGATGAATTAACTTGACCAATATCTGACCCTCTTTCCGCGTGAGCTTTTTTAATTCTTCTGAAAACTCCCCCTCTAAATACTTTTCAATCCTTTTGGCATAGCGCTTTTTTTGGCGACGTCCATCCATATAATTTAAACGTTCTTTGAGAGTTGTGAATCGCTCCGAGGCCAATCGCGCATAGGGATATACCTTGAGAACACGACGACGCAATAGCATGTATTTCTTCATTTCCTCAAAAGAATTGAGCTTTATGGGCTGATAAACAATGACCTCGTCCAATCCGATATATGACTGGGGCGTCTTCTCACCAGGCAAAATTACCATGGGTAAAGAGTCCGTTTGTGCCTGGATCGACACTAAAAATAAGCTCAAAAACAAACCAGTCCATTTCATGCTTCAAAAATAAACATTGCCAGAAAACAATGCTGGTTTACAATCTTTAAAGTTGTATTTTTACCCAAATTTATTTTAAATGAAAAAATCGGATGTGCTGAATAAAAAGTCGATGCGCTTTTTGGAAACCTATCTCAACAATCCCTCCCCCACTGGATATGAATGGGAAGGACAAAAAATTTGGATGGACTATCTAAAACCATATGTTGATACCTTTATTACAGATACATATGGAACTGCCGTTGGTGTAATCAACCCAGATGCACCTTTCAAGGTAGTGATCGAAGCACATTCCGATGAAATTTCATGGTATGTGAACTACATCACCGAAAATGGACTCATACACGTGATCCGAAATGGGGGCTCAGACCATATGATTGCCCCTTCAAAATGGGTAAACATCCACACGAAAAAAGGAATTGTAAAAGGGGTTTTCGGTTGGCCTGCTATCCATACCCGTATGGCTGGTAAAGAGGATACGCCTAAACTCGAAAACATCACGATTGATATCGGAGCGAAAGACAAAAAAGAAGTCGAGAAAATGGGTGTACACGTTGGATGTGTGATTACCTATCCAGATGCTTTTCATATTCTCAACAAAGACAAGTTTGTGTGCCGCGCCCTCGACAACCGAATCGGTGGATTTATGATTGCGGAAGTTGCTCGTCTGCTCCGTGAGAATCAAGTAAAACTTCCTTTTGGTCTTTACATTACAAATTCCGTACAGGAAGAAATTGGATTGCGTGGTGCTGAAATGATCACACAGCGTATCCAGCCCAATGTGGCAATTGTAACCGACGTTTGTCATGACACTTCTACTCCGATGATTGACAAAAAGAAACAGGGGGATAATGTGATTGGAAAAGGACCTGTGATTTCCTATGCGCCTGCCATTCAACAAAAACTACGCGATCGAATTATCGAAACCGCAGAAAGCAATAAAATTCCGTTTCAACGCCATGCGTCATCGCGCTATACAGGTACAGATACCGATGCTTTTGCCTATAGCAATGGTGGTGTGCCTTCTACTTTGATCTCGTTGCCTCTCCGGTATATGCACACCACAGTGGAGACGGTTCATAAGGACGATGTGGAAAATGTCATTCGTTTGATTTACGAGAGTGTTCAAACGATAAAAAGCGGTGAGACTTTTAGCTACTTTGACGCTTAATCTCCTCGACTACTTCTGGGTTTAACAAGGTGGAGATATCTCCCAATTTGTCATGCTCGCCAGCAGCGAGTTTGCGTAAGATTCTGCGCATAATTTTTCCACTGCGTGTTTTTGGCAGTCCACTGACAACCAGAATCCGATCTGGCTTTGCAATCGGACCTATTCTTTTTGCGACCTCTTCTCGAACTTCTTTTTCTATGGTATTGGAGTCAACCCCCATGTCGCGTACAATAACATAAGCACAAAGGGCATTCCCTTTGATATCATGTGGAAATCCCACGACTGCACTTTCTACAACTTCAGGGTGCTCATTGATGGCATTCTCAATTGGTGCCGTACCCAAATTATGACCAGAAACAATGACCACATCATCAACTCGTCCTGTGATGCGATAGTTCCCCTCCGCATCTCTTAAGGCGCCATCTCCAGGAAAATAATAGCCCGGATAGGCACTGAAATAAACATTTTTGTATCGCTCGTGATCTCCCCAAATGGTACGGGCAATCGATGGCCAAGGATGCTTAATCGCCAAAATTCCTTCGCCCTCCCCTTCAATTTCGTCACCTTCATTATTTAGAAGTACCGCTTGAACCCCTGGCATAGATAGGGTTGCAAAGGTTGGCTTTTGTGGCGTTACCCCAGCCAAAGAGCTGATGAGTATCCCCCCAGTTTCGGTTTGCCACCAAGTGTCTACAATGGGGCAATTGTGTTTCCCGACATGCTCGTCGTACCAGTGCCATGCTTCTGCATTGATGGGTTCGCCTACGGAACCCAATACTTTTAGTGAGGATAAGTCATGCTTCTCAACAAGCGATGTGGGGTGTTTTTCCAGCGCACGAATGGCGGTTGGCGCTGTGTAAAAATGGGTGATCTTATGCTTGGCGACGACCTCCCAAAAGCGATCAAAAGCTGGGTATGACGGTACGCCTTCAAACATGACCGTAGTCGCTCCATTGGCCAAAGGGCCATAAACGATGTAGGAATGACCCGTAATCCAACCGATATCTGCTGTACACCAATACACATCATTGGGCTGACACTGAAATACATTTTTAAAGGAGTAAGCTGTATAAACCATATAGCCCCCACAAGTATGTACCATACCTTTTGGTTTGCCCGTAGAACCAGAAGTGTAGAGGATAAACAACGGATCTTCGCTGTCCATCACTTCGGCTGGACAATTGTCATCGACTTTTTCCAACTCTTCATGCCACCATTTGTCTATTGAATTCCATTGTACTTCTTGCTGGGTACGTTGAAGGACCAAACAACAGTTGACCTTTGAACAAGAGGCCAATGCCTCATCGGCAATTTCCTTTAGCGCAATGGTTTTGGCTCCACGAAAGCCCCCATCAGCTGTAAGCAGCATACTGCACGAGGCATCATTGATACGTGCAGCGAGTGCCATTGCCGAAAAGCCCGCAAAGACAACCGAGTGAATCGCCCCAATGCGCGCACAAGCCAGCACCGCAATGGCAAGTTCGGGAACCATAGGCATGTAAATGCAAATGCGATCTCCCTTTTTGGCGCCATTGGCCTTGAGCATATTGGCGGTTTGACAAACCCGTCTATGAAGTTCTTTATAGGTGATGTTTTGGGCTTCCTCACCTGGGTTATTGGGTTCAAAAAGAATAGCGGTCTTGTTTGGCTGGGTTGAGAGATGGCGGTCAAGACAGTTCTCGGTTATGTTGAGTTTTCCTCCGACAAACCATTTGATTTTAGGTTTGGAAAAGTCATAGTCAAGGGTTTTCTTCCAATGCGCTTTCCATTGAAACTCGTTGGCAATGTCATTCCAAAATGATTCAGGGTTTTCTTTGGCCTGTGCAGATGTCGCTTTATATTCAGATAAGGAATTGATCATGGTTATTGTTTAGCACCCGAATTTACACAATTCTAGAGTTTTAGAAAACTAGTATTATGACGCCAATCCCAATCAGCAACACCCCAAAAAACTGGTGTACTGTCTTCTCATAACGCTTTAAAACCGCTGTAAAGCGCGGATGGGAAATCAATAGAGCCACCAAAGAAAACCATAAGATGGTTGTCACCACAAGCAGCACTGCGATCACTATCAAGGTCAACTCGCCAACCGTTGGGTTGAGCATGGTCGAAAATAAACTCAGAAAAAATAGCGTGGCTTTAGGATTTAAAACATTAGTGATAAAGCCGATACGCACTGCACGGAATGGAGAAATACGGCTTGAAGCAGCAGGGGTTTCTTGCCCAATCTGACTCTGAAAACTCCATAAGGATTGAATACCAATCAATATCAGGTAGAAAGCCCCAAGGTATTGAATGACTGTAAAGATGAGTTCATTGTTAGAAATCAACCAAGACAATCCAAAAACAGCATAACTGATATGTACACAAATCCCAAGTCCAAAGCCCACAGCTGTATAAATACCAATCGTTCGTGAATACAGCAAAGAATTGCGACAGGCCACCACAAAGTCAGGCCCAGGGCTAACTAATGCAACCAAATGGATCAGACCAACTGCTGTAATGAGTCCAAAATCAAGCACCTACAATTATTTGGTTGGAAAGCCACGTGCCCGTAACAAGGCGTTGACGTCTGCATCCCGACCTCTAAACAAACGAAAGGCATCGTTGGGATCGATAGAATTACGAGGTGCAAAAAGGTATTTGACCAACTTGTCTGCCAAGTCCTCATCGTAGTAGCCGCCCGGTGCTTGTGCAAATGCCTCTGAGGCATCGGCAGTCAGTACATCGGCCCACATATACCCGTAATAGGCGGTGGCATAGCCCTCACCAGAGAATACGTGTCCAAAATGAGGAGTACGATGGCGCATGGGAAGTTCTTTTGGCATGTTCAACTCGGCGAGGGTTTCTTTTTCAAAAACTCCCACATCCATCCCCTTTGGATCTGCTAAGTGTATCTTCATATCGATCAATGCGGAAGCAAGATATTCGGTTGTTGCAAAGCCCTGATTGAAAGTCGCTGCGTTTTTGATTTTAGCGACCAATTCAATTGGCATTGGCTCGCCTGTTTCTGCGTGGAGCAAATAGTTGTTAATCACCTCGTCAGTTGAGAGCCATCGCTCGAGGAGTTGCGACTGAAACTCTGTATAATCACGAACCCCACCATTGAGCGTTGGATAGCGTACTTCTGAAGAAAAGAAATGAAGTGCATGTCCGAATTCGTGAAAGAAAGTTATCGCATCATCCCATGAAATCAGCAGCGGCTCGTCTGGTGCTGGCTTAACAAAATTGGAATTGTTGGAGGCCAACACATTTGTTTTTCCGTCAAAGGTGGTATGGCTGCGGTAGGTGGTTGCCCATGCTCCAGACCGTTTGCCTTCTCTAGCATAGGGGTCAAGATACCACAATCCAATGTGATTTCCAGTTGTGATGTCTGTCACATCCCAAACCTTGACGTCCTCATGAAAAACGGGAACGCTCCCCTCTGGAACGGGGCGAAATGCATAGTTAAACAATCGGCCTGCGACATAATGCATAGCATCGGTTAACTTATCGAGTTGAAGATACTGCTTCACCTCCTCTGAGTTGAGGTCGTATTTTGCGCGGCGTACCTTTTCGGCATAAAAGCGATAATCCCATGGTTCGATCGTAATCTGATCTCCATTTTCATCGGCAATGGCTTGCATATCGGCAACTTCTTCCGCAACACGGGCAATAGCTGCTGGCCATACGGTTTCCATCAACTGGAGTGCATTAAATGGATTTTTTGCCATGCGATTTTGTAAACGCCAAGTGGGGTAATCGGGATATCCTAAGAGTTCTACTCGCTCTCGTCGCAATTGAAGAATCCTTGCAATAATTTCTTTGTTATCATATTCGTCATTATTGTCACCTCGCGAATAGTAGTTGGTCCAAACGATTTTACGGATATCACGTTCGGTTGAGGACGTTAAAAACGGATCCATAGAAGACCGCTTATTGGTCACTGCGTATTTTCCCTCCTGCCCTTTTGCAGTAGCAATGCGAGCAGCGGATTTGATAAAGCCCTCGGACAGTCCACCCAATTGGTCTTTTGTCAAAAAGGTAACATAATTTTCCTCATCGTGGAGCACGTTGTTTGAAAAGGTTGTGTAAAGAGATGACAACTCACGATTGATGTCGGCATATCGAGCTTTGGATACTGAATCTAAAGCAGCACCATTCATTTCAAAACTCTTGTATGTTAGCTCCACAACTCGCTGCTGGTCGCTTTCCAAAGGGGTTTCGAGCGAACGCTCATAAATCGCTTTGATTCTTGAAAACAAGCGTTGGTTTTGGGTGATTTTGGCACTGTAATCTGCAAATTGGGGAGCGAGTGCCTGATCAATTTCTCTAAATGCTGGTGTGGAGATATTGCTCCTCAAAATCCCATAATAGCGGAATGCACGGTCGAGAGCTGCACCAGATCGTTCCATATCGACAATCGTATTTTCAAAATTAGGTGCTTCAGGATTGTTGGCAATGGATTCAATTTCAGACAAGCTTAGCTCCATTCCAGTAACCATCGCGTCTTCCACATCGTTGATGTCGATCTGGTCAAAAGCAGGCAGACCTCCGTATGGCCCCGTCCACTCTTGTAGTAAAGGGTTATTTACTCCTGTAGTGGTTGTACAAGAGGTCATGAACACACAGCCCAAAAGCAAGGGTGCGTGCTTGAATAATTTCTGAATTGACATCGTAGTTCTTTTAGAGCTGTGAACTTACAAAAATTGATGAAATTATTCGGTCAAACCTTTGGAAAACGTAGTTTGAGCTTGGAAAATATATTATTTCTACAAAGCCTTGAGAATCCGCTTTACCATTCCAGGTCCTTCATATACAAAGCCCGTGTAGATTTGAAGTAAGGACGCGCCTGCTTCTAGTTTGTCTATCGCATCTTGGGGAGTGTGAATGCCTCCAACTCCAATGATCGGAAAGCTACCTTTACTGTTTGTGTGAAGAAAACGGATCACATCGGTACTTCGGTTGCTTAGGGGCTTCCCACTTAAACCACCTGTTTCTGCACAAATCGAGGGGTCACTTTGAAGTCCATTTCGGGCAATCGTTGTATTGGTTGCGATGACGCCATCGATCTTGGTGTCAGAAACAATATCGATGATATCCAACAATTGTGTGTTGGTCAGATCAGGAGCGATTTTTAACAAGATGGGCTTGGGGTTTTGGTGCTTTTGGTTTTCTGCTTGTAGGGTTTGAAGCAGAGCCGTAAGTGGTTTTTTCTCTTGCAGTTTACGCAAGTTTGGTGTGTTTGGGGAGCTGACATTCACAACAAAATAATCGACATGAGGAAATAAGGCATCAAAACAAAGGTGATAATCTTCAGTAGCTTGATCGTTAGATGTCGTTTTGTTTTTACCGATATTACCCCCTATAATCACATTCTTATTCTGTTTTAATCTCGAAATTGCTGCCTCAACACCTTGGTTATTAAACCCCATTCGATTGATAATCCCCTGATCGGCCAACAGTCGAAAAAGACGTTTTTTGGGGTTTCCATCTTGGGGTTTTGGTGTAAGGGTTCCGATTTCAATAAAGCCAAATCCAAAATTGGAAAGCTCTTTGTACAGCTTGGCATCTTTGTCAAAACCTGCAGCAAGACCAATTGGGTTAGGGAAACGAATGCCAAATACATTACGTTCGAGTTTGGTATGATTTACGGTATATAACCAACGAACAAAAGCCCCTACAAAAGGGATTTTATGAATGAATCGAATCGATGCAAAAGAGAAGTGATGAACTCTCTCCGCATCGAATAAAAACAAAATTGGTCTAATGAATTGTTTGTACACCTACTCACGCATAAAAAAAGCGCCAGAGGCGCTTTTGGTTGTTAATTTTTGGAGGGCGGCACCAGCTTTTGACTGAGCTCCATCGAAATGAAACTTCGTTCCATTTTAAGTTTTCCAGCCATGGTTTCCACCACACAAGAATCATTTTTGTCATTGACTTCTACGATTTTCCCATGGACACCAAACTTTGTTATCACACGGTCACCCTTTTTCATCATGTTTTTAAAGGTTTTCTCTTTTTTCGCTCTGCGTTGCTGAGGTAGAATCATAAAAAAGAATATAATTCCAAACATCATCAATAAAAAAGGGAGCTGACCTGCAAATGCGCCTTCCATAATTATTATTCGTTTATTGTTGATTGGCCTGCGCTGCTTGGCGACGGGCTTCTCGTTGTTGTTCTTTTAATGGGTCTGGAGTAACAAATGTTCTGATTTGAACAACCTCTCTACCCTTTTCTGTGTTGGTGGTGAAGGTCACTGATCGATTGTTTGCATTCGGCTTGTTGTTCGAGTCAAACTTAACAATTACTTCCGCACTATCTCCTGGAGCAATTGGTTGGTCTTTAGGATACTGAGGAACCGTACAACCACAACTTCCACGTGCATTGAGAATGATTAAATCGGATGTACCAGTATTTGTAAACGTAAATACAGTTTCTACAACCTCGCCTTCGTTGATTGTTCCAAAGTCGTGTGATAATTTGTCAAATATCATCACGGGAGCATCGTTCTTCGAGGTTTCTGCTACTGCAGTTACACCCTCATTTGCTTTCGTTTTTTTTTGTGGATCATTCGAACAAGCAGTTAGTAGAACTGCGAAAAATATAATATGTGTGAATTTCATGCGATAAATTTTGTTGTAAAGGTACACATTTCGATTGATTCTCGATATTATATATCCGCCGACTGATCACGCTCTAGATCTTTGGAAATCACGTCTAAAATTCCATTGATAAATGTACTGCTTTTTGGGGTTGCATATTCTTTAGCAATCTCGAGGTATTCATTGATAGTAACCTTGGAAGGAATGGATGGGAAATATAGAAATTCGGCTATGGCGAGTTTAAGCAAAATCATATCCAATACCGCAATCCGATCCTGTTCCCAGTTGGGTGTGCGTCCTTTCAATTTATCTGTTAACTCCTCGTCATGAACCGCCACAGATTTTAACAAGTCTGTCGCAAATGTTTTATCCTCTTCATCTTTATATACAGATGTCAATATCAAATCCTCAGGATCGGAATCTTCGTGCATATGAAAAAGCGTATTCCGCACAATGGTATTGACCAATGGAAAATCATCAACCCATGATGGGTTAACTTCTTCAATCAGTTCATGAAGTCGCTCAAAGGGAGCAATGACATCTGTAAAAAGATCGATCAGAGCCCTCTTATCGGCTACAAAACTGGTTTCATTTTCATTAAGATACGTAGTGTAACGATCACTTGCAGAAACTTGATTCCATATCAAACGAACATACTCATCGTGCTGTTTCCAATAATTGATTTTGAACTTTGAGGTCTTTGATTCCAAAATCTTGCTCTTAGACAGTTTTGCAATAGCTTGATTAGAAAAGAATTTTGGATTGAGTTGATCAGAATCGGCTTTCAAATACTGCTTTTTAGCAAGTTTGTGAAGTGAACGACCACATTCCTGAATCTCAAAAAACATATTGAGCATCAACAAATACAATTCAAAAAAACCAGCATTACTCAGCTGTAATTGTTGTTCAGCGACTTTTAAATCAAAAGGATAACTTATAGTATTTGCGTAAAGCTGTTGCATCACTTTTACTCGCAAATGTCGTCTGGTCAGCATGTCAAAGATTTCATATATTCTATACAAAAATACACTTATTAACGGTTTGAAATCAACAAACGGATAATTAAAACTTGCACACTATCTTTGAGAACATAATTTCATACGATTGCGCGCATTACAATATCTTAACAAATATCTTTACAAGTATCGAATACGTCTTATGTTCGGATTGTTTTTTACAATCGCCGCCAAGGTATTTTCCGTTGTTGCACCAAGTTTGGTTGGAGATTCAATCACTGAGGTCCATCGATATCTGACCGACCCCTCTGAAGACCTGGCTCAAACCAAAAACACCTTGATTCTAAACATAGTATTGATTGTTGGAGCTGCCATACTATCAGGCTTATTTACCTTTACAATGCGGCAAACGATTATAAATGTGTCGCGTTTTATTGAGTTTGATCTTAAAAATGAAATCTATCAACATTATCAACGATTGAGCTTAAACTTTTACAAAAACAATCGGACTGGAGACTTGATGAACAGAATTAGTGAAGACGTGTCCAAAGTGCGTATGTATTTTGGACCAGCACTGATGTACAGCATTAATACGGTATCACTTTTTGTGATTGTGATCTCTTACATGATTAATGTAGCTCCCAACTTGACTTTTTATGCTTTGTTGCCTCTTCCGCTACTGTCATTGGCGATCTATCAATTGAGCAGATCGATCCATAAGCGCAGTACCATTGTACAAGAATACCTCTCTAAACTCTCTGCCTTTGCACAAGAAATGTTTAGTGGAATAGGCGTTATCAAAGCCAATGCCATTGAGGCAACTGCAAGCCAAAAGATGAGGTCTTTGGCTTTGGGGAGTATGTCAAAAAATATGAACTTGGTTCAGGTGCAAGCATGGTTTTTTCCATTAATGATTTTATTGATTGGATTGTCTAATATTTTGGTCATATTTATGGGTGGTAGGCAGTTTATCAATGGTCAAATTGAATTGGGTACCCTAGCAGAGTTTATCATTTACATCAATATGTTGACATGGCCAGTGGCCACTGTTGGCTGGGTGACTTCTATCGTACAACAAGCGGAAGCTTCACAAAAACGAATCAATGAGTTTTTAGGGCAAGAGCCCGAGATAGTAAACCCGAAGGGTGGCAAAGAGCTCCAATCCTACAGCATCGAATTTGAGAATGTCTCTTTCTCTTATGACAATGCTAGAGAGGAAGCCATTAAAGAGGTGAGCTTTCAACTTGAATCAGGAAAAACCTTAGCAATTTTGGGTCGTACCGGATGTGGGAAAACAACGCTTTTACAGCTCATTACAAGAATGTATGATGTGGGTTCAGGAGTCATCAAAGTTGGTGGTGTGGATGTTCGTGAACTCGACCTAAATACGTTGAGAAATCATATTGGAGCCGTGCCACAAGAGGCGTTTTTATTTTCAGATACTTTGGAAAACAATATCCGTTTTGGAAAGACCGAACCGACCGAAAGTGAAGTAAAAAATGCTGCCAAACAAGCGGCTGTTCACAACAGCATCATGAATTTTTCTAAGGGTTATCAAACCATTATTGGAGAGCGAGGCGTATCCCTTTCTGGTGGCCAAAAACAACGGGTTTCAATCGCCAGAGCTTTGATTAAACAGCCCAAAATTTTACTCTTTGACGATTCCTTTTCCGCTGTGGATACCCAAACCGAGGAAACCATATTGAATAATCTAAAATCGATGTCATTTCAATCGACAACAATTGTAGTTTGTCATAGGGTGTCTTCTGCCAAAAATGCAGATTATATACTGGTTATAGACGAGGGTCGCATTGTCCAATATGGCACACATAACTCTTTGGTCAACGAAACTGGCCACTATTCGGAATTGTGTAAAAAGCAGCTATAAGCGGTTTGCTGTTTCGTTTAAAACTCTTCAAATTAATAAAAATATTAACCTCAATCAAAGTCGGATGATATCCGAAGACAAAATACATCGTAGCCCATTACGTCCCAACGATTTAGAAGCCGTCACAAAACGTATTTTTTTGATGTTTATGAAAATAAGCATTGGAATCATTATCTCAAATTAACACAAAGCATTCGAGACACAAATTAAACTACTGACTATCCATAATATTTTCGTAAAACCCTTCACATTTACAAAGACTCCATCTATGAATTTTATCGATAGTTTGAAGATGTGAATCAGCTAATCGAAGAAAAAATAAGTGAAATCCCTCGTAAAATCGAAAAATGTGGATGAGCAGGAATGATATTTGTATGTTTGTAAAAAACATGGCACTCACACCATCTAATATGTTACCCTTGGGTACACAATCACCTGCATTCTCTCTCCCAGACACGGTGAGTGGAGAAACCTTATCTCTCAGCCAAATTCATGGAAAAGAGGGAACTGTAGTGATGTTTATCTGCAATCACTGTCCATTTGTCAAACATGTCTTTACAGGGATTGTTGATTTGGCCAATGATTACTCAGATAAAGGCTTTTCTTTTGTTGCGATATCGAGTAATGATATCGAAAACTATCCAGACGACGCTCCCGATTTAATGACCAAAGTAGCTACTGAACAAGGGTTTCCTTTTCCTTATCTCTATGATAAAACTCAAGAAGTTGCACGCGCATACGATGCCGCTTGCACTCCTGACTTTTATATTTTTGATAAGAACAAGTCTTTGGTTTACCGTGGTCAGTTGGACGACTCTAGACCAGAAAATGGAATTCCCGTGACTGGCAAGGACATGCGATCTACACTAGAGGCCATGTGTAATGGAAAAAAGATTACATCCACTCAAAAGCCAAGTATTGGGTGTAATATCAAGTGGAAGAACTAGCTCACTGCAACAAGCTCCACATCAAAAATCAAAGCAGCATCTGGCGGAATCACTCCTCCTGCACCTATAGACCCATAGGCCAAGTCAGATGGAATCACAAAACGTGCTTTATCTCCTACTTTTAACAAGGACACTCCTTCGTCCCATCCAGATATCACCTGCCCCTGACCCAAAACAAAATCGATGGGTTGTTGGCGTTTGTATGAAGAGTCAAACACTGTGCCATCAAGTAGCTGACCTTTATATTGAACCGAAACTGTTTGGCCAGCAGAAGCTTGTTGACCTGTACCCTCTTGAATGATTTGATAGCGCAAACCGCTGTCCGTTTGCTGAAAACCAGTACTCACTTTGTCGAGTTCTTCTGCTTGCTTGGCTTTTTGGGCTTCGATACGTTCCTGTGCAATTTGATTAAACGAATTGAAAACAGCAACAGCATCCCAGTCTTGCGCATCTTTACCAATGCGTTGAATCTCGATTTTATCAATTGTATCACCCTGAACAATGGAGTCAACAATATCTTGTCCAGCAAAAACACAGCCAAATACAGTGTGTTTTCCATCTAGCCACGGGGCAGGCACATGAGTAATGTAGAATTGGCTTCCGTTTGTTCCAGGACCAGCGTTTGCCATAGATAAAATACCTGCTTTATCATGACGCAAACTAGGATCGATTTCGTCCTCAAATTGGTAACCTGGACCGCCAACCCCAGTCCCTTGTGGGCAACCTCCTTGAATCATAAAATCTGGTATCACACGATGGAAATTTAGTCCATCGTAATAAGGTGTGCCGTTTTGTTTCACTTCGTTAGCTAAGCTACCTTCTGCCAAACCGACAAAATTACCTACAGTAGCGGGTGTTTTTTCGTAATGAAGCTGAAGAGTTAGGATTCCTTTTTGAGTGTGTATTACAGCATAAATACCGTCTTTCATGTAAATTTATTAAGCGGCAAATATAGCGAAAATAAAAGTGCTTAATTGGCAACTTCACTAATAAATTTGATGCGAAAAATTCGCAAGTCATCTTCTTCAAATTCACCATTAAACTTATCAAAAGCTTCTTGAATGTCATCGTTTTCAGCTTCCATAAAATACTCCTCCAGTTCGTCCTGTTGATCCTCGTCAAACAAGGCATCGACTTCATAGCCAATATCCAGCTTTGTACCTGAAAAAACAATCGTTTCGAGTTCTTTGATAAAGGTGGTTCTGTCCATTCCCTTGGCATTAGCAATATCTTCGAGAGGTAATTTTCGATCGATATTTTGAATGATATACAATTTGAGAGTTGAATTGGCACCCGTGCTTTTAATGATGATATCTTGCGGACGGACGACTTCATTTTCCTTGCAGTATTTTTGGATGAGTTTTACAAAAGAGCTTCCAAATTTCATTGCTTTTCCCTCACCTACTCCGTGGATATTTTTGAGCTCTTCAATGCTAATTGGGTACTTCAAAAGGATGTCTTCAATGGAAGATTCCTGAAAAACAGCGTATGGCGGAACGCCAGATTGTTTTGCTACTCTTTTTCGTTCTTTCATCAAAAGTCCGTGCAATTTTTTATCAAACAACGCTGCGTCAGCCCGAAACGTGGATGTAGAGGATTGGACTTGATCGTATTCATGATTTTCTGTCATGAAAAATGAGTGAGGAGATTGAAGGAAATCCTCACCTTTTCTCGTCAACTTGATGACGCCATAGCTTTCAATCTCTTTTTTTAGTAAGCCAGCTACAAGGATTTGGCGAATCAGAGCTCGCCAATAAGATGGAGTCTGGTCTGAGCCCACACCAAAATAATCTTTATCCACGACCTGACGGGTTATAAGTGAAGCATTTTTAATTCCAGAAAGAATGTTGACAATTTCCTTAAATCGATATTGTTGGGCAGTATCGTTGATGACTCTTAGTAGTTTTTCAACTTGAACTTGGGCTTCCTTTTTTGGTTTTGGATCTCTTGAATTGTCATCCATTTCCGCACCAGGACCATTGTTTTCATCAAACTCTTCGCCAAAATAGTGTAGGATAAACTTGCGTCTTGACATAGAGGTTTCAGCATAAGCAACCATTTCATGAAGAAGAGCGTAGCCAATCTCCTGCTCCGCAATAGGTTTTCCAGACATGAATTTTTCTAGTTTTTCGATGTCTTTATAGGCGTAGAATGCCAAGCAGTGCCCCTCTCCACCATCGCGGCCTGCACGACCCGTTTCTTGATAGTAGCTTTCAATACTTTTTGGGATATCGTGATGGATTACAAATCGTACATCGGGCTTATCGATTCCCATTCCAAACGCAATGGTCGCGACGACTACATCTACATCTTCCATCAAGAACATATCTTGATTTTTTACACGTTGTTTGGCATCTAGACCTGCATGATAAGGCACCGCTTTGATGCCATTGACTTGCAAGACCTCAGCAAGCTGCTCTACGCGCTTCCTCGATAAACAATATACAATACCGGATTTCCCAGCATTTTTTTTTATAAAAGAGGTAATGTCCCGGTCAACTTGATCCGTTTTTGGCAGCACCTCATAAAACAAATTTGGGCGGTTAAAAGATGCTTTAAAAGTAACCGCGTTTGTGATTCCAAGATTCTTTAAAATATCTTCTTGTACTTTGGGTGTAGCTGTGGCAGTCAATCCAATCACTGGAATCTTTTCGTCTATGCGGTTTAATATACCTCTTAAATTCCGGTACTCTGGCCTAAAGTCATGGCCCCATTCTGAAATACAGTGCGCTTCGTCCACTGCCATAAAACTAACGGGGACAGAACGCAAAAAATCAACATAGTTTTGTTTGGTCAATGACTCTGGCGCCAAATACAACAATTTCGTGACCCCATTTGTAATGTCATCCTTTACTGTTTTAACTTCATTTTTGTTCAGTGAGGAATTCAAAACATGTGCTACGCCATCTTGTTTTGAAATTCCACGAATGGCATCAACTTGATTTTTCATCAAAGCAATGAGTGGCGAAACGACAATGGCTGTTCCATCAAGAAGTAATGCGGGCAATTGATAACACAAAGACTTCCCACCACCAGTAGGCATAATCACAAAAGTGTCGTTGCCAGAAAGCAAGGTATTAATCACTTCTTCTTGAAGGTCACGAAAATTTGAGAATCCAAAAAAATGCTTTAAAGAAGACGCAAGCTTATAATCTTTAGAACTCATATTCACCTGTAAAGCCGATTTCGTACATTTGCCAACTAAATATACGTCATAATTTTCAAACTAAATACAATCAAAACATATTGAATACAAAAACGGATATTCTAAAAACAGCCAAAGAATGCTTTTCCAACCAAAGCAATGCAATTGCTCATCTTAAAAAGCAATTGAACAAAGACTTTGTGGATGTGATTGATTTAATCTACAAATCCAAATCACGGTTAGTCATTACGGGAATAGGTAAAAGTGCCTTAATCAGCATGAAAATAACTGCTACACTAAATTCAACTGGTACTCATGCGCTGTTTATGCATGCTGCAGATGCGATTCACGGAGATTTGGGTATGGTTGCCAAGGAAGACATTGTTCTTTTTATTTCAAAAAGTGGAAATACTCCAGAAATTAAAGCTTTGATTCCATTGGTTAAAACGTTGGGCAATACTATAATTGGTATGACTGGAAACTCAACTTCTTTTTTGGCCAAAGAATCAAATTATGTACTAGACGTAGCTATCAAGAAAGAGGCCTGTCCAAACAATTTAGCTCCAACAACAAGCACAACTGCTCAACTTGTCATGGGAGACGCCATTGCCATCTGCTTAAACGAAATCCGCGGTTTTGGTAAAAGTGACTTTGCTCAATTTCATCCTGGAGGCTCACTCGGGAAAGCATTGTACTTAAAGGTAAAATCAATTGTTAACATGAATAATATTCCTATTGTTCAGCCAAACTCATCTGTTAGCGATGTGATTGTTGAAATTGGTGAAAAGCTAGTTGGTTCTACAGCTGTCATCGACCAAGGCAAAGTATGTGGGATCATCACGGATGGTGATATTCGCAGGTTTTTAGCAAAAACCTCAGATTTAAGCTCGATCACAGCTAAAAATATAATGAACCCCAAACCAATAAAAATCGAATCGAATATTCTTGCTTCTGAAGCTTTAAATATTATGCAAAATAACAACATTAGCCAATTGTTGGTCATGAAAAAAGGTATATACATTGGCATTATACATCTACATAACATTCTAAGCGAAGGACTGAATTAATGGCTGAAAAAGAAATGTCTTTTTTAGAACACCTAGAGGAGTTGCGATGGCATCTTATTCGTTCCATTTTTGCCATATTGATTGCTGCTCTAGCTGCATTTTTGGCTAAAAATTTTGTTTTTGATATTTTAATTTTTGGGCCCAAAAATACAGATTTTTTAACCTATAAACTATTATGTCAAGCGTCCGATTTTTTTGGCTTCGATGATAGCTTTTGCATAAGTGAATTGCCTTTTCGAATTCAGAGCCGTACCATGGCTGGCCAGTTTTCAGCACATATTTGGACATCGATTACCTTGGGGTTTGTCGTGGCTTTCCCATATGTGATTTATCAATTTTGGAAATTTATTAGCCCAGGGATGTATACGCATGAGAAAAAAACAGCAAGTGGTTTCATATCCATATCCTCACTTTTGTTTTTTATGGGTGTTTTATTTGGCTATTATGTGGTCACACCCCTTTCCATACGGTTTTTGGGCACCTACTCAGTTAGTGCAGAGATATTCAATGATTTTGATCTCAATAACTACACCGCACTAATCCGGGCATCTGTCTTGGCATCTGGTCTGATTTTTGAATTACCCATTTTGGTTTATTTTTTAACTAAAGTCGGTCTAATCACACCAAAACTGATGCGTAAATACCGAAAAATAGCATTGGTCATAGTCATGTTTTTATCCGCTGTGATCACACCACCTGATGTTGCCAGTCAAATCATCGTGGCAATTCCGGTGGTTATTTTGTATGAGTTAAGTATTTTTATATCCAAACGAGTTGTTAGAAACATGAACAAAAAAAGCTGAGACAATGTTGAAATTAGCAGCAAATCATATCACCAAACGATACGGGAAACGTAAAGTCGTTGATGATGTCAGCATAAAAGTTAGCCAAGGTGAAATCGTCGGCCTACTTGGACCGAATGGAGCCGGAAAAACAACTTCTTTTTACTCCATTGTAGGGCTGATTAAACCCGACTCCGGTTCTATCGTATTAGACGATACGAATATCACCTCCTATCCCATGTATCAACGTGCGCAAAATGGCATTGGCTATCTTGCACAAGAGGCATCCGTGTTTCGAAAACTGAGTGTAGAAGATAATATCCGTTGTGTGTTGGAGCTAACAAAAATGAGCAAATCTGAACAACAACAAAAAACAGACTCTTTACTCGAGGAGTTCGGTTTAACCGCCATTCGGAAAAATCGTGGTGATTTACTGTCTGGTGGAGAGCGGAGGCGTACAGAAATAGCTCGAGCATTGGCAACTGACCCTAAATTTTTACTTCTAGACGAGCCCTTTGCAGGGGTCGACCCTGTTGCTGTTGAGGATATTCAAAAAATTGTGGCACATCTAAAGAAAAAAAATATCGGGATCCTAATTACCGATCACAATGTTCAGGAAACACTGGCAATCACAGACCGAACCTATCTGATGTTTGAAGGGAAAATACTGAAGGCAGGTAAACCGGAAGATTTAGCAAATGACGAAATTGTGCGAAAAGTTTACCTCGGACAAAATTTTGAACTCCGCAAAAAGAAAATTACTATTTAGATTTCGTAACAAGGTGGTAAATTACAGAAAATACAATGTATATACTTATTACTAAACTCGTTGTGCCATAACCAAAACGCATCCACAAAAATATAAGTGACAGCATGATTAGCAACACCAATACAACAGATCTTACCGAATTTTTTATCTTTAATCGATAAAATAAAACTGAGCTGTTAAGCAAATAAGATGTGATGACAATGACAAATAAAATTAATGGAAAATTCAAATCTAGACTTAGATGAGGAACTCCAATCCAAAATAGAGCATTTGAAGGTGTGGGAAGGCCTCTAAAGTAGGTCTGATTGTTTTCACTAGTATTATACTTAGCTAATCGGTAAACAGAGGACAAAGTGATCATAAATGCGAGGAATATCCAAGGATAATCAACATTTATCGATGATAACATCACCGTGGCAAGCGCTCCAGGAACTACGCCAAAACTGATCACATCAGCCAAAGAATCCAATTCAGCGCCAAATCGACTCGTCCAGCCCATAGTACGAGCGATAAAACCATCAAAAAAATCAAATACAGCAGCTAACAAGACACAAAGAGTAGCCTTTTCAAAATCCAAAATTGAAATAAAAAAAAGTGCGGAACAACCTAGTGTGGCATTGGCTAGGGTGAGGAAATTTGGGATAAAATTCATAATGCGAAGATAACAAAGTCATCAACATCAATCCGACTTGCTTTTTCCTATCTTTGGAAGAATGAACAGCAATCTATTAAATAGTATCATAAGTGCTGTGTTGCTAACTTTTGCTTGGCCTATCAATGGGTTTTCTTTACTCATCTTTATCGCTTTTGTCCCTTTGCTTATAATCCTCTATGATCAACCGACAAAAAAATCAAAACAAACAACTGCTTTCTTTTTTCTAAGTTTTTTTCTTTGGAATTTAGGGATTTCTTGGTGGATATGGAATGCATCTCCTTTTGGAATGTGGTTTGCTGTCATTGTAAACAGCTGGTTGATGACAATCGTATTTATGGCAACCCGCATGGTAATCCGAAGACTGTCAAACGAAGCAGGTCTTTTGTTTCTGACTACCTTTTGGATGAGCTTTGAACTTCTGCATTTACATTGGGACTTTTCGTGGCCATGGTTTCAATTGGGTAATGTGTTTTCTGAAACGACCTCATGGATACAGTGGTATGAATACACTGGTGTGTTTGGGGGTAGTCTTTGGGTTTGGGTCGTAAATATCTTATTCTTTCGAGCTGTTCGTGGGGGTTTTGTCGAATTCCGAAAATTGGCCTTGGGCATTGTTGCGATTGCCATCCCGATTAGTGTTTCTTTGTTGATCTACAGCAATCTTAAGCCGCAAAAAAATCCAACGATTGAGGTTGTTGTTGTACAACCAAATATCGACCCTTATGCAGAAAAATTTGTATCAAGTAATCTCGAACAATCCAAATCACTTTTTGAGCTCATTGAGCCAAAGCTCACCCCAAAAACAGAACTGATTCTTGCGCCCGAAACCTACTTTACGGAGGGTTTTGGCTCATATTTACCAAGCTTTTTGTCAAGCCCACTATATCAGACTGTTAAAAAAGAACTAGATCAAATCGGAACTGCACAGTTAATGACAGGAATACAGTTTTATCAGGTTTACTCAGAAGCAGATAAAACCACAACTTCAAATCAATTTGGAGAACAATGGGTTGACTTTTACAACAGTGCATTTTTAAGTGGGACGAATCCTTTGCAATTATATCATAAATCCAAACTTGTCGTTGGGGTTGAAACCCTACCTTATAAAGAAGTCATTGAGCCTTTACTAGGAAACATCATGCTTGACTTGGGAGGAACTGTTCGCAGTCGGGCTACGGGTTCAGAGCGAAGTGTTTTTCAACTTCAAAATGAAACAAAAGTTGCGCCAATTATCTGTTATGAATCAGTATATGGGAGTTTTATCAGTGGCTTTGTACGTAATGGCGCAGAGTTTTTAGCCGTAATGACAAACGATGCTTGGTGGGGCATAACACCAGGACATCGCCAGTTGTTGAGTTATACCAAACTTCGCGCAATCGAGACAAGGTTGCCTATTGTCAGATCTGCAAATTCAGGGATTTCAGCTGTGATTGATACTTATGGAGAGGTCACACAACAAATTCCCTACCTCGAGCGTGGCACCATGTCTTCTACAATTACACCACAGAAACAAATTACTTTTTACGTAACATATGGGGATTATATTGCGCGTTTGTCTTTGTTTATATCCATCCTTTTACTTTTACTCGCAATCGCACGAAAAAAAATGATTTTTAGGAAGTTGTAATTAATAATCTTCTTAACTTAGCAAAAAAAATTGCACCTGCCTTAGGCAGGATTTAATCATGAAAATCTACACCAAAACTGGCGATCAGGGAATGACCTCATTATATGGGGGGGAACGCGTTTCCAAAAGCCATTTACGCATCGAAACCTACGGAACCGTAGATGAACTCAATGCTTGGATAGGTATGATTGCCTCGAATTCTGAACGAGAATACTACTATTCTGACCTAGTGACTATTCAAAACCACTTGTTTGTTTTGGGAGCCATGCTAGCTGTCGATGGGGAGCATACCGAGTTGCCTCTGAAAAAAATTGACACTGATGATATAAAATGGATTGAGAAATGTATCGATAAAATTGTAGATACTCTTTCGCCAATGACCCATTTTATTCTTCCTGGAGGAAGTACGATAGCTTCTTATACTCACCTTGCTCGATGTGTGTGTCGACGAGCTGAAAGACTCGCAGTTACGCTAAGTAAAAGTGCATTTGTAGACGACATTGCAGTCATTTACCTCAATCGACTATCAGATTATCTGTTTTGTCTTGCACGTTTAATCTGCAAAAATACTGATAGTGAAGAAGTTAAGTGGATTCCGAGAATCTAATCATTTTACTTGCATAATTCCACCAAACCTATATTTTTGCAACTTTAATGCAGTGTGTTATGTATTGGACTTTAGAACTAGCATCCTTTCTCAGTGATGCCCCTTGGCCAGCAAATAAAGACGAGCTCATCGATTTTGCAATTCGTACTGGTTCACCTCTTGAAGTTGTTGAAAATCTTCAAGCGATAGAAGACGAAGGAGAGATTTATGAATCTATCGATGAAATCTGGCCCGATTATCCAACTGATGATGATTATCTTTGGAATGAAGATGAGTACTAAAATTTAGCAACACGGTTTAGCTAAACAACGACCTTTTTTTCCTTATTTTTGATGTCCTAGACGACAACCTATGAGTATTTTAAATCGTGTTTTAAATGTTTTTGTTGGGGATAAGTCCCGTAAAGATTTAAAATCCATTCAACCTATCGTTTCTCAAATTATTGAACAAGAGAAAAAACTCTATTCAATTTCGAACGATGAGTTAAGAGAAAAAACTAACGGTTTTAAATCCCAAATCCAAGACATCAGAACACCCTTTAAGGAAAAGATAAATAACCTACAACAACAAATTAACCAGAGCGGCGATATTGACGAAAAAGAATCTCTATACAGCGAAATTGATGCGCTACAGGAAGAAGCAAATCAAGGTGTTTCGGCTTATCTTGATCAAATTCTGCCAACTGCCTTTGCCATTGTCAAAGAAACTGCAAAACGATTTACAAACAACACTTCGATTGAAGTCACAGCAAATGCATTTGACAGAGAGATTTCAGGCGCAAAATCCTATGTCAAACTAAATGGAGATAATGCGACTTGGTCCAATTCATGGGATGCCGCTGGCAAACAAGTCACTTGGGATATGATCCATTATGACGTGCAGCTTATCGGAGGGATTATCCTTCATCAGGGAAAAATTGGCGAGATGCAAACAGGAGAAGGAAAAACATTGGTGGCTACGCTTCCTGTATATCTCAATGCCTTGAGTGGTAATGGGGTTCATTTGGTAACGGTAAATGATTACCTCGCCAAAAGAGACAGTGCATGGATGGCGCCTATTTTCGAATTTCACGGTCTCAGCGTGGATTGTATCGATTACCACAAGCCCAACTCCCCCGAACGTCGAAAAGCTTATATGGCAGATATTACGTATGGTACAAACAATGCTTTTGGGTTTGACTACCTGCGAGACAATATGGCGCACTCAACTGAGGATATGGTACAGCGTGTTCACAACTACGCGATTGTGGATGAAGTTGACTCTGTCTTGATTGACGATGCAAGAACACCATTGATTATATCTGGCCCTGTACCAGAGGGTGATCGACACGAATTTACCGAGCTCAAACCAAAAATAGCTCAACTTGTACATAACCAAAGGCAATATATAAATACGGTCTTGGCTGATGCGAAAAAGCATATCGCCGAGGGCAATGCCATTGACGGTGGATTTATGCTCCTCCGTGCTTTTAGAGGACTGCCAAAAAACAAGGCACTCATCAAGTTTTTGAGCCAAGAAGGTGTTCGGCAGCTCTTGCAAAAAACCGAAGGGCAATACATGCAAGACAACAACCGAGAAATGCCCAAAATTGATGCGGATCTGTTTTTCGTTATCGATGAAAAAAACAACCAAATCGAACTCACAGACAAAGGGGTTGAATACTTATCTGACGATAAAAAAACTGCCGGCTTTTTTGTACTACCAGATTTGGGTGCTGAAATCGCAAAAATTGAAAGCAAAGGCCTAGAGATCGAAATCGAGGCGGAAGAAAAAGAGAAACTATTCGGCGAATTTAGTGTGAAAAGCGAGCGAATTCACACTTTGAATCAACTTTTAAAGGCCTATACCCTTTTTGAAAAAGACATCGCCTATGTTGTTATCGATAACCAAGTGAAGATTGTCGATGAGCAAACCGGAAGGATTATGGAAGGTCGCCGCTACTCTGACGGCTTACATCAAGCAATAGAAGCAAAAGAGAATGTAAAAATTGAAGCTGCCACCCAAACCTTTGCCACAATTACACTACAAAACTATTTTCGAATGTATCGCAAACTGTCAGGGATGACAGGGACAGCGATCACAGAAGCTGGTGAATTTTGGGAAATCTATGAGCTTGATGTTGTCGAAATTCCGACTAACCGTCCAATTGCCCGAAATGATGAAAATGATCTCATTTACAAAACCAAACGAGAAAAGTACAATGCGGTTATTGATCAGGTGACACAACTATCCAAAGCTGGTCGCCCTGTACTGATTGGCACTACTTCTGTTGAGATTTCAGAACTCTTGAGTCGAATGCTACAGCGGCAAAATATTAAGCACAATGTACTCAATGCCAAGTTGCACAAAAAGGAAGCAGATATTGTCGCAGAAGCAGGCGATGCAAGTATCGTGACCATTGCAACAAATATGGCTGGACGTGGAACAGATATTAAAATAAACAATGCAGTAATAAATGCTGGTGGACTCGCTATTATCGGGACAGAACGTCATGATTCCCGCCGAGTGGATCGCCAACTTCGCGGACGTTCAGGCAGACAAGGAGACCCTGGTAGTTCTCAATTCTATGTATCACTTGAGGATAATTTGATGCGATTATTTGGGTCTGAGCGAGTTGCTAAAATGATGGATCGAATGGGTGTGAAAGAAGGTGAAGTCATTCAACACTCCTTGATGACCAAATCGATTGAGCGTGCACAGAAAAAAGTAGAAGAAAATAACTTTGGTATTCGAAAACGTCTTCTCGAGTATGACGATGTGATGAATGCCCAGAGAGAAGTGGTTTATAAGCGTCGTAAGCACGCACTAAAAGGAGAGCGATTAAAAGTAGACATTGCCAATATACTCTATGATACCGCACAAAGTATTGTTGAAAACAACCTAGAAACCAAAGATTTTAAAAACTTTGATTTTGAACTTATTCGTTTCTTTTCTATGAGCTCACCAGTTGATTCACAAGAATTTGAAACTATGGACCATTCCGATTTGGTCGATCAGGTTTACGAAGCTGCATATGAACGTTTTCAGAGCAAAACCAAACAAAGCGCAGAACAAGTATTCCCTGTAATAAAGGGTGTTTATGAAAATCCTGCAAACAAGTTTGAGCGTATCGTTGTTCCGTTTACAGATGGCAAAAAAACCTTGAATGTGGTTACAAATTTGAAAAACGCTTATGAGTCTGAAGGAAAACAGTTAATAGAGGACTTTGAAAAAAATATCAGCTTAGCGATTATTGACGATTCTTGGAAAGAGCACCTGCGCAAAATGGACGAGCTCAAGCAGTCTGTACAATTGGCAGTCCACGAACAAAAAGACCCTTTGTTAATTTACAAATTTGAGGCGTTTGAACTATTCAGAAAATTAATTTATAAAATTAACCGAGATATTATCTCCTTTTTGTTTAAAGGCGAATTGCCTGCTCGTGAAAGCCAACCTATTCGGGAAGCGCGAAATGTACGTCGTAAACAAAACACACAAACCTCAAAAGAAGAAGTGTTGAACAGCGATGAAATGGCAATTCGCAATCGTCAAGTTGGTGCATCGGCTGGACAACGGCAAAGAGAAATAGTTGAAACCATTGTACGAGAGAGACCTAAAATTGGGAGAAACGAAAAAGTTGAGATTCAACACATCAATTCAGGAGAACGAAAAACACTTAAGTTTAAACAAGCCGAACCCTTTCTCATTAAAGGAGAATGGATTTTGATTGAAACATCATGATAGTAATTATTGGTCCTGCACATCCATATCGAGGTGGGATTGCTGACACCAACGAGTCTTTAGCGCAAGCCCTGACTGAGTTGGGCCAAGACGTTGAAATCTTTACATTTTCACGCCTTTACCCAAGTCGACTTTTTCCTGGAAAAACACAGTTTAGCAGTAAAGAAAAACCAGTTGGAATTGATATTGAAAGACGGATTGATTCTATTGGACCGAACTCTTGGCGAAAGACTGTGAAAGCAATCAATAAAATGTCGCCTTCACTCGTAATCTTTCGCTACTGGACTCCATTTTTAGGTCCTTGTCTGGGAACGATTGCGCGCTTAGTTAAAACCAAATGTGTAACCATAGTTGACAATGCCATCAGTCATGAGCCAAAATTTGGTGAGTCTTTTTTTCTCCGCTACATGCTAGCAGCACAAGACGGCGTGATTTCGCTATCACATCATACTTCAAAACAATTATACTTTATTAAGACAAAGGCATGTTTGACGCATCCGCACCCCATCAACAAAGGGTTTTTACCAGTGATTAAAAAAGAAAAGGCAAGAACGATTCTTGGGCTGGATAATAATGCACCTGTTGTCTTGTTTTTTGGGCTAATAAGAAAATACAAAGGTGTGGGGTTGTTGATCCAGGCAATTGCTAAGCTCAAAAATCAAATCCCTGATCTTCGTGTTTTAATCGTTGGCGAGCCTTACATCCCGATATCGCCTTTTTTTAAACAATCAAAAGAACTTGGAGTACATGAAATAATAAGTTTTCACACTTCATATGTAGAAGATAAGGATGTCGGGGTATGGTTTTCTGCCTGCGATTGTGTTGTACAACCGTATCAAGCAGCAAGTCAGAGTGGAATTACACCAATGGCATTGCATTATCATCGCCCAATGGTCGTTACTAATGTTGGTGGGTTATCTGAAGGGTTAGACATGCCAGTAGCTAAAATCGTTTCTCCATCTGCAAGTTCCATCGCAGCCGGCCTGGAGACGATTTTAAAAGCAGATCCTCCTTCCAAAAAAGATTTTGCAGTCCACGAAGAACAAAGAAGCTGGAAAAAGTTTGCGGAAAAAGTCCTCACTTTTACACAATCTTTGTAAGATTAACCAAAATTGTTATTATGAAATCGCTTACCGTCTACTTTTTCACTGGACTCATTTACCTGTTGATGTCACCTTGCTTTATAGCACCGCCAAAAATAATTGACAATACCAATCCTGTGGGTCTGCCAGAATCGATAGACATTCAAGAATATAAAACTGCTTATTTCGCATCAGGGTGTTTTTGGTGTGTAGAAGCCATATATGAAAGTGTAAATGGCGTTGAAGAAGTGATTTCTGGGTATGCTGGCGGCACAACTGTAGACCCCAATTATCAACAAATTGGGACTGGACGAACCGGTCATGCAGAGACTGTTGAGGTGTATTATGATCCCAGTAAAGTTGACTTTAAGACGCTTCTAGCAGTTTTTTTTAACTCCCATGATCCAACGACAAGGAATCGACAAGGGCCCGATAAAGGCACGCAATATAGATCTATTGCTTTTTACTCTGATGATAACGAAAATAAAATCATTGAAGACTATATTGCAGAGTTGACTCGTGATCGGGTGTTTGACAAACCGATTGTAACCGAAATCAAGCCGTACACTGTATTTTATAAAGCTGAAGAATACCATCAGAATTTCGAAAAGCTAAATCCGCTTCACCCCTATGTACGGCAGATTTCCATTCCTCGATTAAATCGATTTAAGGCAAAAAGCCCGGAGATTTTAAAAAAGTTGAAATAGTAATGTTCTCATTCTAAGGGAGTAAATATCGTCGTGACGTTCGCGCAAATACCAATCCAATCGCTGACCCAAAAAGAGCACCACAAAGTATATCGATGGGGTAATGTACTCCAACATAAACTCTACTATACGCAACAATAGCTGCCCACAAAACTAGCCAACGCATGGAAGGAGAAATCGTTTTAAAAAATGTGACAAAGAAAATAGCTAGGGCAAAAGAGTTTGAGGCATGGCCAGAAAAAAATCCATACTTCCCACCACACCAATCTTTAACCAATCGCATTAGTGGCGCAATATCTGGGTCGTGACAAGGACGTAATCTTACGAATCCGTCTTTAAACAAATTGGTAAATTGATCTGTGCAGGAAATTAATAAAGCAATGGTGAGTACAAACCACAGCCCTTTATTTAATCCAATTTTTCGAAATGTAAAGATTAACAGTACCACATAAAGCGGTATCATATTGAATTTTTTGGTCATAAACAGCCAAAACCCATCCCATGACTCAGATCCTAGAGCGTTTAGATAAAGAAAGAGTTGTTCGTCAAGTTGAATCACTCGTAAGATGATATTTGTTGATCGTAAAATTTTGTAGCTTGTTCAACCCAATGTACTACTTCTTGCGTTGCTATTTTTTTGTCTTCCGAAGTAAAAGACTCCCACCACTGAATGTCATCGTTTTGAAGGTTAATCACAAAACGAGGAAAAACGGTGTGGATCACAAAAATAGATTCTGGATGTTCTGTAGAATCAGCTAAAAGAAATTCAGGTAGTTGCTCCATGATTACGAATAAGTTTTTTAGTTTGATATAAAAAACGAAGATACAACAAGAGCGAAGATCCCACCAAGCCCGCTAACAGTCCAATCCAAACCCCAAAAGCCCCTAAGGGCGTGTAGAGGCCAAGGTATATCATTGTTGTAAATCCAACCAAGCCGTAGGATGCAAAGCATATCCAAGTGGGAATAATCACGTCTTGCAATCCACGAAGTGCACCAAGTGCAACGACTTGAGCACCATCAAAAATTTGAAAAAAGGCAGCGACTAAAAATAAGGACGAGGCAATGGTAGCGACTTCTACTACATCGGCTGCTGTTGATGACTCGAGATACAACCAAGGAAAGGCGTCTTTGGTAAATATAAAAATCACTGCAAAGACAATATCAATCAAAAGAGTCAATAAAAAAACTGACTGGGCGATCCTTCGTAAATCTACAAATGCACCCAAACCCTTCTGGTTCCCAACTCGTATCATCGCTGCGACACTGAGTCCCATGGCTACCATAAAAGTCATGGAAGAAATATTGAGTGCAATTTGATTTGCCGCCTGTTCGTTTTTCCCCAGCAGACCAGATACCCAAATCGCAGAGGTAAAAAACGCAACCTCAAAAAGCATTTGAAGAGCAGATGGAAAACCCAAGCGAAAGAGCTTGCGCATTTGAATTTTTGAATAAGCCATTTGCCATATCCCTTTAATATAATATGATAAACGTTTGTGATAGCGAATCAAAACGATCAATGCGAAAAGCATCACTAATCGGGAGACGAGTGTTCCAATTGCAGCACCTGTCACACCCCAAGCAGGGAAACCCCATTTACCAAAAATCAAAACATAATTGACAAGTACGTTGACTACGTTTGCAAGTACGGTAGCATACATAGAGTATCGAGTCAGTGACATTCCATCCGTAAACTGTTTGAAAGCCTGAAAAACAATTAATGGAAAAAGAGAGACAGCAACCCATTTCAAATACGGGAATGCCAATTTGACAACTTCTTCTGGCTGACCCATAGAAAACATCAGGTTCCGTGAAAGATAAACCGATAAAAACAGAGCCAAACCCAGAGCAAGACACCATAGCAGACCGTGATAGAAAATCGACTTGACCTCTTCTGGGCGTTTGGCTGCGTCTCTCTCAGCTACCAAGGGCGTAATTGCAGTTGAAAACCCAATCCCAACCGACATAGCAATAAAAATAAAGCTGTTACCGAGTGAGATTGCTGCCAATTCAGTAGTTCCCAGTTGTCCCACCATTACATTATCGATAAACTGAACAAAGGTGTGACCCAACATTCCGATAATAACTGGGTAGGACAGTTTTAGGTTATAATAAAACTCTTTGGTATAAGCCGTAAGATTCAAATCCGTCCGATTATTTGGTTTCTAAAGGTAATCCCCCTACAAGACCATAGTCATCATATAAATAAATGAGAGAAGTCAGGGTGGCAGCACCCAATTCAAGCTCTCTTTTATTTACAGCGTCAAAAGTGTCGGTAGCTGCATGATGATGGTCAAAGTACCGTTGGGAATCGGGGCGCAGTCCAGCCAATACATTTGTTTTGGTTTTTAATGGGCCAATGTCTGCTCCACTCCCACCCTTTTCAAAGTAATGAATCAAATACGGCTTGAACAAGGGTTCCCATGATTGCACCTGGTCAAATTCGTAATCTGGAAGATCAAAATTAAATCCTCTTGGAGTAAATCCCCCAGCATCCGATTCGAGTGCAAAAATATGTGTTTCCCCTTTCAGGGCAGCAATTTCGGCATACTTACGTCCTCCCCGAAGACCATTTTCCTCGTTCATAAACAATACCACACGAATTGTTCGCTTGGGCTTGTAGCCCAGTTCCTTAAATAGGCGTAAAACCTCCATAGACTGCACACAGCCCGCACCATCGTCATGAGCGCCATCTCCAATATCCCAAGAATCGAGATGACCGCCCACCAGAATAATTTCATCTGGATATGTTGATCCGGTGATTTCTCCGATCACATTGTATGACAATACATCCTCATACTGTTTACACTGCTGACGAAATAAAAATTTGAGCTTAGGAGATATTTTGAGAAGATTACTTAATTTCTCGGCTGCGTTGGTGCTAATTGCAGCAGCAGGAATACGTTGGCTCACAGGTTGGTCACCATAGCTCATGGCACCTGTATGGGGATAATCGTCCAAACGAAGACTCATCGAACGTACGATAACACCAATCGCTCCGTATTGACTTGCCTGACGAGCCCCATCATAGCGTTGATTTACACAACCGCCGTATGCAGAGAATGTACTAATCAAGTCCGCTTGCATCGGGCGATTGAAAAACACAATTTTTCCGTCAATATTTTCTCTTCCTAAGACAACGAGTTCATCAAAATTTTCCACTTCTAACACCTCAGCTTTTAATCCCACTGAAGGTGTAGCCACCGATCCGCCTAAAGCAGTAATGGGGACATTGAATGTAACCCCTGGCTCGGTTTCAATTAACGCGAATTCTTTTGAGCCACGAACCCATTTTGGCACCAATACGGGTTGTAACCATACCTTGTCTAAGTCTAGCTTTTCCAACTCTTCTTTAGACCATTCTACGGCACGTTCTGCATTGAGTGAACCGGAAAGACGTCCGCCAATTTGATTGGTAAGATAATCTAGCCAGTCATACGCCTTGCCATTGAGCAAGGCCGTTTTATAAATCGATTTCAGCATCAAGGAATCTCTTTTATGCTGGGAATAGGAAAAGCATACCACAAATAAGAGAATAAAGAGCGTAAATTTTTTCATGGACATCAGTAGATTTAGTGATTTACAAACTGTTTGACTACATCTGCAGTCATGCAATCATCAGAAAGAATATGGAGACGTTCAATTACATTTCGGAGTTGCCTCACGTTTCCCGTCCAATTCATTTCTGTAAGAAGTTTCACTGCATTTTGTTCAATCGATTTCGGTGGCATTAAAGCAGAATTAAAATGGTCAATTAGCAGTGGAATATCGCTTCGGCGGTCGTTTAATGGTGGTACTTGTATTTCGATAACAGCTAATCGATGAAATAAATCCTCACGGAAACGTCTGGCGTTAATTTCCTTAGTTAGATTTTTATTTGTTGCTGTTACAACTCTAACGTCTACAAAAATGTCTTTATCACTTCCTACACGCTGAACCTTATGCTCTTGAAGGGCACGTAAAACTTTGGCTTGGGCTGGCAAGCTCATATCTCCAATTTCGTCCAAAAACAAGGTACCGCCATCAGCCGCTTCAAACTTTCCCTTACGATCTTTGTGTGCGGAAGTAAACGCTCCTTTGACATGACCAAACAATTCACTTTCGATTAGCTCTGAAGGTATAGCTGCACAATTTACTTCCACAAAAGGACCTTTATGACGAAGACTGTGTTTGTGAATGGCGTCAGCAATTAACTCCTTACCGCTCCCATTCGGGCCTTGTACCAAGACGCGAGCTTGTGTGGGTGCAACTTTAGAAATCATGTTGTGAATGTGCTGTATGGCTTCAGACTCTCCAACCATTTGTTGGGATACATTTAGTTTTTTTACTGCCGTTTGAGCAGATGCTGGCTGGGCTTTAGATTGCATGGCGCTTCTGACCGTTGATAATAAATGATTGAGATCAGGAGGTTTTGAAATATAATCAAAAGCACCCATGCGCATGGCCTTAACTGCTGTATCCAGATTACCATGACCAGAGATCATTACGACAGGAGTTGTAGGTGTGAAATTTCGAATAAAATCCAGCACCTCAATACCATCTTTTTTTGGCATTTTGATATCGCAAAGTATGAGGTCAAATTCTTGTTTTTTAACTAATAAAATCCCCTCTTGCCCATCCGTAGCCTCGGTAAATTGATAGGATTGATTATCTTCTTGTAAAACCTTTTTTAACACACGACGAATGCTATCCTCGTCTTCAATAAGCAGAATATTCGACATATTATGTGGAATGAATTACGCGTTGCGGAAATGGAATTTCAATTTTATGCTCTGCAAAAGCCTCGTAAATCGAAAATCGAATATCGCTTTGAATCGGAACTGCTTTGAAGCTGTTTTTTAGCGAAAAGGCAATTTCAAAATCAAGACTGCTTTCTCCAAATTTTTGAAACAAAACTGTAGGAGGTGGTGTTTTCAAGACAGCATTATGCTGTACCGCGATATCGGTCAAAATTTTAGTAACTAACTGTAAATCTGTACCGTAGGCAACACTTACAGCTACACGCTCTCTTGTAATTTTTCCATTTTCTGTCCAATTGTAAAGGGTGTTGGTCAGATAAAGGTGATTTGGAATCACAAGAACTTTATTGTCAATCGTTACAGCGCGTGTTGTTCGAAGCGTAATGTTTTCAACTTTTCCGACTTTGCCGTCAACTTCAATAATGTCCCCAACATGGACCGATTGGTCAATCAGGATAAAAACTCCTGAGATAATGTCTTGAAAAAAGGTTTGGAGAGCAAATCCAATTCCCACCAATAGAGCAGCAGATGCAGCAAAAATTGCGGTTAGCTCCACACCCATGTTTTGCAAAGCCAAAAGAATAATGATTGTGTAGATGCTGTAATTGAGAAAGCCAAAAATGGGTTTAAACTTCCCTTTTCGCTCAGATGTAAAGTTACGTGAAACAATCCTTTTAAAGAGGCGAAGAATCAATCTGGCAGCAAAAAAAATAAGGAGAAAAATGAGAAAAAGTTTGAGATTGAAACTCAAGCCGCCAAACGAGAGATTCTTCGTGAAGAAGTCAACAAATCTTTCCATTCAACTAAAGTACAAAATGATTGTAAAATAAAACCCACCCTTAACAGAAATTAAGGATGGGAAAAAATTGCTATGAAAAAGAAAAATAACTATAGAATATATCTATCGTTACTTCAAATATAGCACAAATTTTATTTGCTGACCATTTTTTTTAAGAAAACATGTCTTTTACTTTATCAAAGAAAGATTTTTCGTCTTTCTTTGGGTCTGGCACAAAATGTTCATCTGTACGCATTGACTCAAAAAACTGTTTTTGCTCTTTCGAAAGTTCTTGGGGAGTCCACACATTTATATGAACGAGTAAATCCCCAGTACCATATCCATTCAAACTTGGGATTCCTTTTCCTTTTAAGCGCAAGATCTTTCCAGACTGAATTCCTGCTTCCAAACGAATACGAACGGAACCTCCTAAGATTTCAATTTCTTTGGAAGCGCCCAAAATGGCTTCTGGCAAACTCACATATAAATCTAAATGAAGATTGTCGCCCTCTCGACTGAGTGATTGATGGTCTTGTACTTGTACCAAAACAATTAAATCTCCAGAAATTCCATTTCCGGGGGCATCGTTTCCTTTTCCTGATATTTTGAGTTGCATTCCATCTTCAACACCAGCGGGGATGTTGACAGGAACCATCTCTTCTTTACTCATCAATCCATTTGCATCTGATCCCGATGGTCGATTGACAAGCATTTGTCCAGTACCCCCACAAGCAGAGCATGTTGATGCCGTTTGCATTCGACCTAGTACAGTGTTGGTCACTCTCATGACTTGCCCAGTTCCATTACAAGTTGCACATGTTGAAAATCTTGCTTCTGGTGGTTGAACTTTTCGTTTGACTTTAATTTTCTTTTCAACGCCCATAACAACTTCCTCTAGTGATAGCTTTACACGCACCCGAAGGTTGGTTCCTTTAACTGTGCGTCTTCCACCTCCACTAAATCCACCAAAACCTCCGCCAAAAGCACTGCCAAAAATATCTCCAAATTGGCTAAAAATGTCTTCCATGTTCATACCGCCACCGCCAAATCCCTGACCACCTTCAAATGCAGCATGGCCAAATCGGTCATATTGCTCCCGCTTTTGCTGATCGCTGAGAATCTCATAGGCCTCTGCTGCTTTCTTGAACTCCTGTTCCGCTTTGGTGTCTCCAGGATTTTTATCCGGGTGGAATTCAATTGCTTTTTTACGATATGCCTTTTTAATTTCGTTGGCCGAAGCCGATTTAGAAACCCCCAATATTTCGTAATAGTCCTGCTTCATTTCATTGCGATTGATATTAATTTCCGACAACTACCTTGGGATAACGAATAATTTTTTCACCGAGCTTGTAACCCGTTCCAACAACATCAACAATTTTGCCTTTTAACTTATCTTCAGGGGTTGAAATTTGAGTGATTGCTTCGTGAAATTCTGCGTCAAAATCATCTCCTTGGCTAACTTCTATCTTAATCAATCCATGATTTTGTAAAGTGTCAATCAGCTTGTTGTAAATCAGCTCGATTCCTTGTAGCTGATCTTCCTTTTCAGACTTTTTCATTTCAGATAAAGCCCGTTCAAAATCATCAACGACAGCTAAAAGTGCAGTTACAACCTCCTGAGATGCAGTTTTATAAAGCTCTAAACGCTCTTTTGAAGTTCGTTTTTTATAGTTTTCAAACTCGGCAAACAATCGTAAAAACTTATCTTTTTCATCATCTACCTGGGACGTGAGTTCACTGATTTTATTTTGAAGATTATCTTGATTGCTTTTTTTTACAGTCGTGTTTTTTCTATTTTTTTTGGAGTTGGTTTTCGCCATCACTGTATTTTAAAAAATTATTGGCAAAAGTAACGCCAAAAGTAGACTTCTGCCAATTTGGCATCAATTCATCTATTTTTAACAATCAAATCCTCTACACATGAATATAGCTTGGGGAACTGGTATGAGTATTTGCTGTCCAACATCCGCTCTGGCTTGGCATAAATACTATCGTACACCAATTTGTGCATTTTCCCCATAGTAAGCGACATCAAAAACTTTGGGATTCCGGGTAAAAACTGCGTTGAACCAATCACTTTGGCAATGGTTTGAATCAAATCGCGCTGACGCACTGGATTTGGAGCTGTTGCATTAACGTAACCCTCCAATTGATTTTGCAAACAATAATCAATAACCCCGACCAAATCATCAATATGAATCCACGACTGCCATTGTTTACCACTGCCAAACCAAGCACCGAGTCCCCAACGAGTCGGTAACGACAATGGGACAAAGGCACCTCCTTTGTTCGAGAGCACCAATCCAATACGTAATATGGTTATTTTGCAAGAAAGCTTTTCAAACTGTTTGGCTTCTTCTTCCCATTTACGAACAACCTCGCCATCAAAATCAAATGAAAAACTAGTATCTTCCTCGAAATATTGTTTTTGAAAGTCACTAGCATAAATTCCTATAGCTGATGCATTGATGACATGCAGTTTCTGCCTAGTTTGTTTAACCGCTTCAAATAACAACCTTGTGGACAGTATGCGGCTGGTTAGGATTGAACGTTTGTTTTTTGAGGTCCAACGTTGATTGATTTTCGCCCCCGCGAGGTTAATGATGGCATCCACTCCTTCTAAAGCACGGTGATCGATTTGCATATTTTGGGGAGACCACTGAAAAACTCGGGTTTGGGGGTCATCAGTTTGCCAAGGGGTTCTTGTTGTCAAAATGTTTAGGGAGTGCCCATTTGAGATTAAGTGATTGTGTAGCTGTGTACCGATTAAACCAGTTGCGCCTGTAACAAGAATCTGCATTTTTGTTTAAATTAAGAATCTAAATTATTTGAATATATAACTTTTAGTAATTTTGATGTAAAAATACAACAATGGTCATTCGCCCTGTCAAAAAATCTAGAATCGAATATGTTGATTTCGACAACTTGTCTTTTGGCACAAACTTTTCCGATCATATGTTTATTTGTAATTATGCTGACGGGGCATGGGGTGAGCCAGAAATAATCCCTTACGCGCCAATACAACTCGACCCATCAGCCAGCGCCTTACACTATGGTCAAGCCATTTTTGAGGGAATGAAGGCCTATAAGGACGATAATGGAGAAGTGTGGCTCTTTCGTCCAGATCAAAACATCAAACGACTTAATAAATCTGCAGATCGTTTGGCAATTCCTCAATTTCCAGAAGACCTGTTCTTAGATGGCCTCCGAAAGCTTATTGATTTAGACAGAAATTGGGTGCAATCAGGAGCAGGAAACTCTCTTTACATCCGCCCGTTTGTTTTTGCTAGTGAACCATGTGTACAGGCATCTCCTGCAAAAGAATATCGTATCATGATTATCTGTACACCTGTTTCTAGCTACTACAATAGTGGTGAAGTACGCGTGAAAATCGCTGATCACTTCAGCCGGGCACCCCAAGGAGGTACTGGTTATGCAAAAGCAGCAGGAAACTACGCAGGTCAATTTTACCCTACTCAACTCGCTATTGATGAAGGATATCAACAGGTGATTTGGACAGATGCAGCGACCCACCAATATATAGAAGAAGCGGGTACAATGAATTTATTTTTTTATATCGGAGATAAGCTAATTACTGCACCAATCTCAGATAGCATTTTAGATGGTGTGACACGAAAAAGTGTGATTGACCTGGCAAAAAATCGTGGGATTGAGGTGGAAACTCGACAACTAACTGTTAATGAATTGATAGAAGCCGCCAATAATAAGAGTTTACGAGAAATTTTTGGAAGTGGAACAGCAGTTGTTGTTTTGCCAATCCATGGCTTTGGATACAAAGGAAAGGATTACAACGTCGAACAATCTGCAGACTCATTGGCATTGGAATTGAAAGCAGATCTGACTTCAATTCAGTACAACCGCACTGACGATTCTTATGGTTGGTGCGTGAAGGTTTAATCTATTGGTTTATAATTTTTTCAATATCTGGCTTAAAGTATTTTGGGCCTTTTAATACCTTTCCATCTTCCCGATAAATCGGTTTACCATCTTTCCCGAGTTTACTCATATTGCTTCGCTGAATTTCTTCAAATACCTCATCTATCACATCTTGCATACCATGCGTGATAATTGTTCCGCAAAGAATATATAACATGTCTCCTAAAGCATCTGCTACTTCAATCATATCCTTATTCTTTATAGCGTCAAGATATTCTTTATTTTCTTCATCCATAAGTGAAAAACGTAAGTTTGTGGTTGACTCGTCTATATCTGTAGTGGGTGTGTTGTTAAACCCTAATCCAAATGCTTTGTGAAATGCTGTGACTGCGGAAAGTTTATTCTTCATATTTTTGTTTTGCCTAAAATAAAACAATGTTTAGCACAGGACAACTTCTTTTTGCATTATTCTTTATTGTTGGATTTACCATACTAACGGTAAACAGTTATCGTAAGGACCGAACCAAAAATCCTGTTTATTTTAAAGGAAGTATCTGGGTACTTGTCGGCTTTCTCATATTTATTGGATTGCTATTGTTCCTAAAAAGAGGGGTGTCACTATGAAAGAGCTGCTGTGGGTGTTTGTAGGTGGTGGCCTGGGTAGTATCTGCAGATATGCGATTACTTTAATCTTAAAGCAAACCAATTCGCTTTACCCCTGGCCTACATTATTGGCCAATGCAATTGGTTCTTTATTAATAGGTATTTTGGCTGATCAATTGATAAGGAACACTTCTTCCCATTCAGCAAGTACATTATTTTGGATCATTGGATTTTGTGGTGGCCTAACTACATTTTCCACTTTTTCACTAGAAAACTTCACATTGTTTCGCACTTCTGGGAGTGTTTCATTACTTATTTATGCCAGTCTGACTTATTTTGTTTGTCTTGGAATGGTTGTAATAGGTACCTCTTTGTCAAAATTGATTTCTTAAAAAATATCTCCTTTTTATTGCTCTATCCACTTAACACATGGTGCGTAATTGAACTTTTTTTGTAATTTATTTACATACCCCCCCCCTAAATTTATATTATTTTTTAAATTTTTAATACTATTTTTTATATATACAATAATTTT
>Ga0208277_1000182_pt1 | contig 37313 bp, 24 predicted proteins | sample ETNtaG_5_FD_185782 | JGI IMG/M metagenome (GOLD analysis project Ga0208277, IMG submission 185782) | Marine microbial and viral communities from oxygen minimum zone, Eastern Pacific Ocean - ETNP201406SV205 (SPAdes) (version 2) | ecosystem: Environmental > Aquatic > Marine > Oceanic ...
TCATGTCCGTAGTGAATGTGAGATATTTACACAATGTTTCGACTGGGGTAAAAACAAAAAAAATGTGCATAAACTTCTATCGGCAATTAATGGAAAATTATCACAAATGCGCGAATAAGAGGGTTCATTGAAACCCCTTTGCATTTTGTTTCCCGATACAAAGGGGATTCAGTGGATCAGTACACTCGCTACGGTTTGCTCAGAGCTGCCCTGTTGAAGCCTTGAGCAATCCCAAGAAGGGCGGGCTTGGTCGACCTGGCCGACTCTTGAACTCGGGATGGTATTGAACACCGACATAGTATGGATGATCGTTGAGCTCAAAAATTTCACACCTCTGGCCAGTTTCATCCTTACCGACAAACACCAAGCCTTCTGCTTCGATGCGTTCAATCAAATCTGGATTGACTTCGTAACGATGTCGATGACGTTCGTCGACTGCATCGCCATCACCGTACAAGGTTCGAATCTTACATTCATCAACCTGCCAAAGTGTTGGCCTGGTTCCCAATCGCATGGTGCCGCCAAGATGTGTTTTCGAAATTTCTGGCATGAAAATGACCGCTGCAGTTGACGGGTTTTCATCAAACTCGGTGGAGTTGGCTCCCTCAAGTCCTAACACATTTCGACAGAATTCAATCGTTGCCACCTGAAGCCCGAGGCAGATACCAAGGTAAGGTGTTTGAGTGGTACGCGCATAGTGCGCTGCTGCAATTTTACCTTCAACGCCTCGATCACCAAAGCCACCTGGAACAAGCACGCCATCTGCCTTCTTGAGCATCGACCAAGCGGATGCTTGTTCTTCTTCGTTCTTCCAATCAGATTCAAGATGGCTTGCTTCAATCCAGTCGATGATGAGTTTACGATCAACTGCCATGGCTGCATGCTGTAGGCTCTTGATGACTGAAAGATAGGCATCTGAAAGGTCAGTGTACTTTCCAACCATAGCAATGTGCACGGCTTCAGTCAAGGTATCGAGGTGGTAGGCCATGGTTTTCCAATCCTTGAGCAAATCAGTGGCGTGGCAATCAACACCGAGAATATCGCAGAGGCCTTGTTCTTGAAGCATCAATGGCACGTGGTAGATGTTTGGAACATCGTGGGTGGACATCACCGCTTGTGGAGATACATGGCAGAAGGCTGCAAGTTTTTCTCGGGTTTCGACTGTAAGTGGTGCACTGGAACGGCACACGAGAATGTCTGGAGTAATACCAAGCCCGCGAAGTTCCTTGACCGTATGTTGTGTGGGCTTGGTTTTTTGTTCACCCACTGGACCCATCACAGGCACCAATGACACATGAACAAAGGTCACGTTCTCCCTTCCAACCCTGAATTGGAATTGCCGAAGTGCCTCAATGTACGGCGAAGACTCAATGTCGCCAACTGTGCCGCCGAGTTCAATGATACAGGCGTCGGGGATTTCATCACTACCATCTGCAGGTTGGTGTGCTACATCTTCGATCCATTCTTGTACGGCATCGGTGACATGAGGAATCACCTGCACTGTTTTGCCAAGGTAATCCCCTCGGCGTTCAGCCTCAATGACCTTTGAGTAGATTTTTCCCGTGGTGAGGTTGTTGTTTTTTCTGAGGTTGATGTCGAGGAAACGCTCATAGTTGCCAAGGTCCAAGTCAACTTCGCCACCATCATCCAAAACGAAAACTTCGCCATGTTCGAACGGCGACATTGTTCCAGCATCACTGTTGAGATAGGGGTCAATTTTGATTGAAGTGACTCTCAGGCCAGCGCTTTTGAGTAAAACGCCGATGCTGCTTGCAGTTACTCCTTTGCCCAATCCGGACAGGACGCCCCCGCTAACAACAACGTACTTCATGCACATCAACGGGCTTTTAGGCCGTCGCGCCTACTACATCAACATACCTCAACCTTCGAGTGATTCTTCCACTCCGCGATGAGCGAAGAATGAATAGGTAGGTTCGCTGAACACCAAGAAGAGGGAGACCATGGAGACCATTCCGAAGACCATGATGGCGTGGACGAAAACCCTCGACGAGCAGGGAGGCTTCACCAAAGAGGAACACCCTGTTCCATCGCCGGGGCCTGGAGAAGTGTTGGTCAAAACTCACTCGACATCAGTTTGTGGCACCGATATTCACATCTGGAAATGGGACCAATGGAGCCGAGACAACGTACCACTTGGCACCATCACAGGACACGAAACGTGCGGCGAGGTTGTTGCTGTTGGGGAAGATGTCATCAAACCTGCAATCGGCGATTTTGTTGCCATTGAATGCCATTTTGCCTGCTGGGCATGCCCGAGGTGCGATGAAGGAAACGCTCACATTTGCGAAAATGGTTCGATTTTTGGCGTCCACACGAATGGAGCGTTCGGACCATATTTTGTCGCTCCTGCCGTGAATGCTCGGACCATACCCTCTGGCCTTGATCCGGGTCATGCATCAATTCAAGATCCTCTCGGAAACGCCATACACACCCTCACAGGAGGGCCTGTAGAAGGCGCGAGTGTCGCGATTCATGGACTTGGTCCAATTGGCTTGTTTGCCGTGAATGCAGCCAAGGCAATGGGCGCAAAAATGGTCATCGCCGTTGATTGGGACAACACGTACCGAATGGATTTGGCCATTCAGTTGGGAGCGGACCTTGTGTTGGGTAAAGAGCACGACGTCGTGCAAGAGATCCTCAATGCCACAGAAGGCCGTGGTGTTGACAATTCTTGTGAATTTTCTGGCTCTCCACAAGCACTGGCGAACACCATTCACAGCACCCGGATGGGGGGCTATGTCAATGTGCTTTCAGTGTACGGAAATCCAACACCAGGGGTTCCGATGAACGATGTTGTGTTCCGTTATCTTCACCTCAAAGGCATCAACGGACGAAAGATGTGGTCAACATGGGATACAATGCATGAGCTGCTTGAGCGTGGAGCCATCGATGTTGAACGGGTGCTTACGCACCGAATGAGCATTGATGAATTTCCCGAGGCCGTCGAACTCGCCATCCAAGGTGAATGCGGAAAGGTCGTGCTTGACTTCTAAATCTAAGCGCCAATCCACCGATAGCGTCGAGCACCTTCGTCCACCCCTTCGTCACCAATTTCAACCAGAGCAAATTCACCCTGGGGCGTGACAACGCTTTCGTCTTGGAGGCCTTTGTGGAGGTTCTCGTAGGTCACGTGATCGATGGCCATACGTCCAGCAAGTCGTTCGAAAAGATGCCATCGGGAGACAACTTCTCTCCAGCGTGGACTGACCTTGCCCTCAAACACCTTTGCCTTAGCACCCGAGCCATAACCACAGAGGCCAAACAAGGTGTTGTCGAGGTTGCAGTTTTCTTCGAGGTCGGATTCAAACGTCGACATAAGTGCTAGGAAAATGGAACCTGTGTATTGATTGCCAATGAGGCTGCTTGCTCGCTGACCTTTTTCGATCCTGCTCTGATGGAATTCAATGTATTCTGGGGTTTTCGAGATGGCTCTTCGATAGCCGTCCATGGCTTTCTCCCAAATCTCAATGATTTGTGGGTCATCAGAATCGTGGAAAGCGGGCATTGGACCGATTTGTTCGGCGACTGCGGCCCACATTTCAGTCTCTTCTCGGTCGTGGCGGAAGATATCGGGGAACATTCGCTTTGCCTGGAACGCATAGGGTAAATGCATGATGATACGTGACCACTGCTCCGTCATACGCTCATCTTCACCATGGGTATAACGACCCTGGCGCTCGGCTTTCTCAGCAAAATTATGGAAGGCTTGACGAACTGCAGATTGGTAACATCGGTTCGAAAATTGGCCATCGAAAATCGGATCATCCCTGTGAACACTTACACTGGTTTCACCATGTGAAAAGATACCGAGCTTTCGCACGGTCGATTCTGGAAGGTGGCGAATCATTCGGTCAACAAGGCCTTTCTTGACCGTCTGACCGGTTTCTTGTGCCAATTGCAAGACATTGGAAATGACCGAACGAAGGGTCACTTCGCGACGTGGTTTGAAGAAGTCATGAACTGGAGTGGTTGAAACGCCAATGCAATCTGGGATTTCGAGGAGGCGTGGGTTTCTGCGAATTAACAACGCACCACCGCCCGCACCTTGCGTGTATTCGCCAGATGATTCCAAAGCGTACTTTGCGTTGTCAGAGAAAATCACAATTCCGACCCTTTCATCATGTTCTGTTGAACGAGCAACCCAGTCCAATGTGGTGTGAAGTGCATCAACAGCACCAATGCAAGCGAAGGTCATATCGACGACATCGCAATTTCTGAAGCATTCTGAACCATAGCGTTCCTCATACCGTTGAGTGAGCATATCGACAATGTACGTCGCTGTAGGTTTAGCACCATCAAGAGCCGATTCTGTTCCAAGGTACATTCGACCGATGGTGTTAGGGTCCAAGCCGTTTCGATCAATAATCTGCATGACCGCCATAGCGCCCATGGTCGCAGTGTCTTCGTGGACGTCTGGAATGGCCATGGCTTCAAGACCGAGGCCTTTGTTCAATTTGCCAAAATCTGCTCCTCGCAACTCAGCAAAATCCCTCATATCCATGTACAAACGAGGAAAGTGAATTGCAATGTCGTCGATGCCCACACAGGCTTGACCTTCGGTTCCCATCAGTAAAAGGTCTAATCAACCCCTATTTGAATGACCATCCTATGAAAAAAACTAATCTTACGATTTGGAGGGTTATTCCATTTCTGGAACTTCCGCCATCGCAGGGTCTTGCTTCGCCCAGAGCACATCGTCAATTCTCAGAACAGAAATTGCGGCTTCGGTAGCTCCTGTGATGCCTTGATCGATAATGAGTAGAGGTTCGATGACACCTTGCTCAAGCATGTTTCGAGGTTGCCGTTCTATGACATCAAGACCGATGTGATCCGAAGTCGATTCAGAAGCATTGGACTGAGCCGCTACGAGGTTGAGGAGCGTATCAATGGGGTCTAAGCCAGCGTTTTCTGCCAAAACCCTTGGAATCACTTCCAATGCGTCTGCAAAGGCTTCGATGCCCAACTGTTCACGACCGGGTATCGATTCCGCATAGCGCCGTAGCCTTCGAGCAAGGGCCACCTGTGTCGCTCCACCGCCCGCCACGAGGCGTGCGTCTTCGACGAGTTGGCATGCGACGCCAAGGGCATCAGCAAAACATCGTTCCACTTCACCAAGAACTGCTTCCGTGCTGCCTCGAGCGATGAAGGTCGCTCCGCCCTCTTCAGTTTCTAAAATCCAATGAACGGTGCTTCCCCAAGTTTCATTCTTGCTTGAGATAAACGCACCAAGATCCGAAGAGGAGGCTCGCTTGACGTCATGAACCAGCGTCGCACCACAACCACGAGCAAGCAAATCAAGATCTGAGCGAGCAACACGCCTGAAGGCCTTAATCCCCGCTTTCGTCAGCATCATACGAACATCGTCGTCAATGCCCTCCTTACACGCCAACAAGTCGACGCCAAGGGATTTCAGATGCTCCACTTGCTCTTCAAGCAATTCTGTTTCTTTGGTTCTAAAGGCATCAAGAACCCCTGTTGAAGTCACGTTGAGTTTGACACTTCCCATCATTGCCCTTCGTTCTATGCCCCCATCAATGAGCAAAATCTTGCCACCTTTGATGTGACGCGGCATATCATTATGAATTCGGTTTTTTGCCAAAACCAAACCGGTGACAAGCTTGCTCTCACCGATGGTGCCTCCAGACTGTGGCAATATTTTGACCCGGGTTGGATCTGCATGCGGCCCTCGTGGAGTCTTCATCAAGATGGCTTCTGCAGCGTCCAGGGCAAGTTGGGCAAGCAATGTCTGCATGCTCTCATGCCCTTTTCCTGTCAAACAGGTCTTTGTTGCCAAGAGTTGATGAGAACGATCAGATGGGAAGGAAAGTTCGCTCAATGCCGACCTTGCATGTTCTTCAGCCATACGAAAACCTCGTGCGATGATCGCAGGATGAACGCCTTGAGTCACAAGATGCCAAGCATTCTGCAACATTTCTGCGCTGAGCAGTACCGTTGAGGTTGTACCATCTCTGGCAATTTTGTCTTGGACCGAAGATGCGTTAATGATCATTCGAGCCACAGGGTGTTCGACCTTGGCCGATTCAAGGACTGTTACGCCGTCATTGGTGACCATGGTCCTGCCGTCATCATCGATCAGAAGTTTATCGAGACCCCGGGGGCCAAGTGTTGAGCGTACTGCTCCAGCCAATGCCAGTGCTGCTTGAATGTTCTTCTGAAGCGCACCACGACCGGTTGACCGGTCGGTGTCTTTCAGGATTGGAACATCGCTCATAGCACACCCACTCGACTTCTCGCCATAAGGTCAACTCTTGACGTGGTCAAGATAGCAGTCTGCTCAATCTTCGTCGTCTTCGACCACTTCGAAGTCGGCATCGACCACGTCGTCGCCACCAACGTTGATGTCGCCATCGTCGCCAGAGCCGTCCTGTTCAGCCATTTCTGCAGCTGCAGCTTCGTAGAGTTTTGCGGAAACACCGTGCATGGCTTCCTCGACTTCCTTGACCTTGGCTTGAATTGCTGCGTCATCGATGGCATCGATGTCCAACGGCTTGCCGTCTTCGTCTTGGACCATTTTTTCGAGTTCGTCGAGATGCGCCTTGACAGGGTCGGTTTCTGAATCATCGAGTTTGTCTGCAGATTCATCGAGTGTTCGCCGGGTTTGGTAGACCACTTGGTCTGCCATGTTTCGTAGTTCGACCTTGGCCTTACGGAGTTGATCTTCTTCTGCGAACTTCTCGGCTTCTGCAATCTTGGCTTGGATTTCATCTTCAGAGAGGGAGGTTTGTGCTTCAATCTTCACCGATTGTTCCTTTCCTGTGCCCATGTCCTTAGCGCTCACGTTGACGATGCCATTCGCATCGATGTCGAAGGTCACTTCGATTTGTGGGGTGCCACGTGGAGCGGCTGGAATACCCATCAGCGTAAATTCGCCAAGCGTCACGTTGTCTTTTGCGAAGTTGCGCTCACCTTGCAGCACGTGGATGGTCACGGCTGGCTGATTATCTGATGCTGTGGAATAAATCTCTGAGCGTCGAGCCGGGATCGTCGTGTTGCGTTCAATCATCGAGGTCATCACACCGCCGAGGGTTTCTATGCCCAGCGTCAACGGGGTGACGTCGAGCAGAAGAATGTCAGAAACGCCTTCGTCACCTGAGATGATTCCTGCCTGAAGTGCAGCGCCCATAGCAACTGCTTCATCAGGATTGATCCCCTTGTACGGGGCTTTTCCTGCTTCTTTCTCGACGGCTTCTTGGACGGCTGGAACACGGGTAGACCCGCCAACAAGGATGACCTTGTCCACGTCGCCTTTCTTGATACCAGCGTCTTTCATGGCTTGTCGGGTTGGACCCATTGTTGCCTCGATGAGCTTCGAAATCAGATCTTCAAATTTAGCACGGCTCAAGGTCATGTCCATGTGTTCAGGTTGGCCATCACGCATGGTGATGAACGGGAGGTTGATTTGGGTTTGTTGCGTGCCTGAAAGTTCGATTTTTGCCTTTTCTGCCGCTTCCTTCAGCCGAGACATTGCCTGGGCGTCCTTGCTCAAGTCAATACCAGTGTCGCGCTTGAACTCAGCAATCATCCAATCGATGACTTGGTCGTCGAAATCATCGCCACCAAGTTTGTTATTCCCTGCTGTGGCCTTCACTTCAATTTGAGGCTGGCCATCGACTTGGTAAATTTCCAAAACTGAAACGTCAAAGGTACCTCCTCCCAAATCGTAAACGAGAATGGTTTGATCTTCACCCTTATCGACGCCGTAAGCAAGCGCTGCTGCTGTTGGTTCGTTGATGATTCGGAGCACTTCCAATCCTGCAATGCGCCCGGCATCTTTTGTTGCCGTTCGCTGTGCATCGGTGAAGTAAGCAGGGCATGTAATCACTGCTTCCTTAATTTCGTGACCCAGGTACGCTTCTGCATCTGCTTTCAACTTCTGTAGAATAAACGCTGAAATTTCTTGAGGCGTGTAGTCTGTGCCATCGACATTTGTTTTCCAATCTGTACCCATGTGCCGCTTGACTGACATCATTGTTCGGTCTGTGTTGGTCACGGCTTGTCGCTTGGCGGTCACGCCAATCATCCGTTCGCTTCCGTCTTTGGCAAACGCCACTACAGATGGGGTTGTTCGTGCGCCTTCTGCGTTCGCAATGACGACGGGTTCTCCGTTTTCGATCGTTGCTACGCAGCTGTTTGTTGTTCCTAGGTCAATTCCAATTACTTTGCTCATTTTTTCACTTCCTTATGTTTTCAAAAGATGGGGATACCACCGTCGTCCTCATCGTCATCATCGTTAGAATCACCTACATCGATGCTGACGTCTGGTGCCTCAATGGTCTCGTCGTCATGTTCGACGGCGGAGCCTTGTGGCGTGAGTTTGAGAGTGATGTCGAGGATGCCGTTATTCAACGACCAATCGACCAGGTCTTCGCAGGGGTGAGGCAGTTCAATTTGAGCCAAAGGGGCCGGCATTGTGTCTTTGATGACTGAAATTCGGTTTCCTTTGCGCACGAGTTCGAGTTCGAGTTCGCTCTCCTCGACGTCACCACGAAGGGTGAAATCAACGGTCACTGCCATATTCCAGCCGTCAAGATAGACATCGTTTGCTGGGATGTTGATGACATCATCGAGTGATTCTTTGACTTCTGGTGCTTTGATTTCAACTGGGCTGGCATCAACTTGGATGTCCATGCCTAGATTGCTGAGAATGTCTTCCATGGATTTTCCAGATTGAAACATTTTGGCCAGTTGGGACAAATCGAAGTTGAAGTTCACATCACCTTTTGCGATTTTTTCTGCATCAAGGCCCATGTTCTCGAATTGTGATCGGAATTGCTCCATCATTCCACGAATCTGTTCTTTGTCCATGTGCATACCCATGTTACGGAACATTTCCACAAGTTGTTCAATCAGTTTTTCTTCCCAATCTTCACCATTTGTCATGCACTCGTCACCCCACTACTGAACCATCGGTTATGTAGTTGGGATTGAGTCACCCTATATGAAGGTCTCCAAATCCGGTGATGGCTCAAATACTCACCGAAAGGAAGAGTGGAGGCCAAACTCTTGTATAATTCAGGAGTGTAGCCAGTGCAATGAATGAGTCGGATACAGTGCTTGAGTTTTCGGCTGGACAACGCTTCGGTGCTGGATTCTTTGGAATATTCATGATTTGTTTTGGCATGCCATTCACTCTAACTCCTCTTCTCATCTTGCCAGAAGTCTTGGGTATTGGCGATGTTTTTATGTCGATTTTCATGATCTGTTTTTGTATTCCGTTCCTATTAGCCGGTCTTGGGGTACAATATTTTGGATTTACCTCACTTCGAGCAGCCCTCTTTCCAAACAGCGTAAAAGCTCGAAAAACGCTCACCGACTGGAGTTCAGATGTTGCGGATAAGCCCCTATCTGCCAACGAAGCCGTCAATTATTTCAATTCGGAATCCCCTGCTGAGCAGAGATCAAAAACAAAGAAGATCGACGTAGAAAAGTCCGAGAATTTCTGGGACAGTGTCGATGACAAATCCGACGAGGCTTGACACACGAATTAAAAAAGTGATACGAGGCGTGAAGACTGTGGCAGCGATAGACGATGATGGGGTTTCAGAAGAACAGAACCCTCTGCGATCTCTGTGGAAATATGTAGCGGGTTCAACACTTGTTGCATCGATGTGTTGCCTGCCATCCGTAGTTATGGTTATGTTTGGCCTGGCAACTGTTTCAACTGGAGCGGCTTTATCCGATACGTTGTATTGGGGCGAAGATGGATTCGGTTGGTTCCGCGGCACAATGCTGTTGTTAGCGCTTCTTTGTGTTGTTTGTGGACTTGTGTTCTATTTCCGTAATCAAGGCATCTGCACACTGGATCAAGTGAAGCGAGAACGACGTAAAGTCATCAACACCTCATTGCTGGTCATTACAGTATCGTACCTTCTCTACCTCCTGTTCAACTACGTGATTCTCACAGAACTCGGTATTGCAGTCGGCCTGCCATGGGAGTCCAGCCGAGAGTCCTACATGTTCTGGAAGTAATCACACTCGGCCTGAGGTGGTTTTGCAACCAACCCCCCAATCTCCATCCTGCATCGCAGACCTGGTCGCTTCGAGCAGGCGATCTTCAGGCGTTGTGACGTCAAGTGTCCCCTGGTGGAATGCAACAGCAATACAAGTGCCTTGATATTGCCAATTTACCAATTGGATTTTTGATTTTTCAATTGAGATTATTGTGTTTGCGACTCCAATTGGAATTACAATTTCTCGTGGGTTGAGGTGCATGCCCATACCCAGTGTTTTTTGCACGGCCTCCTTGCAAACCCAAAGTTCGATTGCATGTTCAGGCGATTGACGCAAGGTGTGCAATTCTTCGCCCTTGGACATCAGATCAAACGCATTCGATTGGAGACCCCTCGCTGATGGTTCGGCATCAATGCCAATGCGCCATCCATGTTCTATCAATGCGACATAAGCCCAACCAGAAGCATGGCCAATGCTCAACGATGGAAGCGGGGTGTTCTTCCATAGACCGGGGATGTAATGCAAATACGGCGCCCTTTGTTCGGTGCGACTGATCATCAAATCAACACTGTCAATACCCCATTGCTCAAGGGCGCATTGCAACAACCATCGCCCCGTTAGATGTTCTTCATGACGTTTCTTGGTGGCAAATGTCGCCACTTCATCGGCGTTTGCCAAGTGAACTTCTTCGATGGAGCGTGCATGCACTTGTGTGCGAACGATGAGCATCCGTGGCCGTTCTACACCCGGCGGGTGAAGCACTTCCACCGACATCCAAACCACCTTCAGCGATCGAGCGTGAACGAATCTTCTGCCGAGACTGGAGCCATTCCCTTCAGACGCAAGCCCTTGAGAGCAAGCACCGGAGCATCATCATCGCCAACAATCACAACATCGTGGACCGTGACGCCCGCCTCTTCAACTGCAACCCGAAGGCTGCGCATTCGAAGTTGCTCATCACGTTCAGGCACCCTCAACATCGATGACCATTCGATACCGACTGGGAGTGAAGAGAAACCTTCAGTTTCCATCGCGACAAGTCCAGCGTTTTGGAAACCTGCTTCGATGAGCATTGGAAGAGCTTCAAGCAAGACTGAGTCGCCGGTTGCTTCATGGGCAAATTGATCGGATTGCGGCAATTGATGTCGCATCAACGCAATCCCATCCGCACCTGGCATCGAATCGTCCCCAACGCCACGAAGCACACCACCATGTGATTGGAAACGAGGTCCGTGGAAATAACGTCGATAAATGAACGATGGCCCTTCCATGACTTCACCGGGAGCAGGAATGCCAAGATCGGGCAAGGCGTGCACTTCCTGCTCAAGGAATGGACAGATATCATCGCATTTCTCAACCAAACGAACCAGCGCCTTGTGGTGTTCTCGTTCCCCAAAGATTTCGCCCTTCGAGTTTGATAAATCAGACACGAGTCGGCATGAAATCCAAGTGACCTCACCTTCAGTACGCTCATACTCTGCATGAATCCGTACGGTCATCGCGCCCTTAAGCAATTTCACAGGCAGGCCGAACTCAACAGATTCGAATCCTGCTAAGCACGTCGACGGACGCAGCAATAGAGCGGATTCTGCAAACATCTCGAGCGCCATGACTCCGGGGTGATAAGGGACGCCCTCGATGGCATGATCGACAAGGAACGGGTGATCCGCAGCAGAGAGGGTCGCTTGGGTAAGCAAGGACTGCCCCTCCTCAAATGAGAGGACTTTGTCAACGAACGGGAAACGCTCGGGGTCTGCAATCACCGCTGCCATCTCTGCTGGAAGGCGGAGAGGGGCTTCTCTAAAGGAATCGAAACGATCCATTGCCCCCAGAGAACCACAGCCAATCACACGGCGTTTTCCACCAGCAAGCGCTTCACCGACGAAAATCTCTACGCCTTGTTCAACCGAAAGTGTATCAATTCCAGCTGCTGCAAAAACAGCCTCAATTGAACCTCGTGTAGCCATCCCAACATCACGCCAGCCAGTCCAGCCAATAGCGACGGCTCGGCAAACACCTGATGCGGTGAGCCGGGCCATTTCTGCATCAAGCACGCTGTTTGCTGCAGCATAATCTGTTTGGCCACCATTACCAAACCGACCAGCGACACTTGTGAAACAAGCAGCAAACGTAGGCAGGTCCGCTCCAGAGGCAGTGCACGCTGCAAGCATGCATCGCCAACCGTCAACTTTGACTCGAACCACCTTGTCGAAAACGGAGGAGTCTTTCTGACCCACAAGTTTGGAATCTTCCAAACCAGCACCATGGACAAGTCCAGTGATCACACGCTCCAAGGAAGCACCAACCGTAACCATGCCATCATAATCCATCACATCCACTGGATGGTATGACGCTGTATTACCTGTTGATGTGATGCTGGAGAGGGTGAGATAGACATCCCTGCTCCTGGTAAATCTCTGCCATTCACTGTTCCATTCAACAATGGTTACTTTGCCAGTTTCGCTCGCAGCAGCCATCCGCTCTCGTAGCGCCATACGTTCAGATTCAAGTTCTGCATCAGTCCAACCAACCCATGCTTCTGTTTGTTCTATGAGGTGAGACCGGCCAAGCAATGCAAAGTGCGCTCCGGCATCAGGTGACGCGGTCGCTACGCCAATGATCGACGCCGCTGTGACACCTGAACCGCCACCAGACACAAGCCAAGTGTCATCTGATGTGAGCGGGTGCTTCTCATCGACAAGGTCCTCGGCGAACGCCACAAGAGTCCAACGACGACCATCTCGATCAAGACCAATTTCGACCTCGCCGGCAAGAGCGAACACATCGTCATGGATGATCCTCGCCGCATCAGCAGGCTCCAAAATTAATTCTGGATGAAGGTCAAGGGCACGGCATCGAACATGCGGTTGCTCAAAGGCGTAAGATTTGGTGACACCTGATGCGGCACACTGAACCGAATTAAATCGCTCACCGATGTTGCCATGGCGGCCATCAAGTGCCGTGACTGAGGCAACAACACCCGATTCGAGTGCAGCAAATTTAGCATCCAATCCTTTGAGCAAAGCAAAGTATCCCTGGGCAGCCAGTGCTATCTGGGTCGATGGTGTTGCGTCTTCAGCCCATGAGGCACTTGCAAGCTTGAGCGGTGCCATGTGGAAGAGTGCAGTGATGTTGTGTTCGTTCAATGCTTCACACACCGCTGCCACATGTTCTGGGTTACCGGGATCTGCTCGGTAGACTGTGCGTTTCCCTTCGTGCTGAATTGACATGTCGCGGATGTTGCTCTCAAAGCCAATTCGTATGGCCTCCATACCATCGGCCTCAAGACGCTGACAGAACGCTTCTGCGATGCCCCAGCCATCATCGGTGACAACTGCGGTACCGGTGAGAGAAAGCGGCGAGCCTTGACCTTCTGCTGCTTCGACTTCAATTTGCCAACGGCGGGTTGGGTGAGTTGTTTCGTTCGAAGAGTGAGTTGTGGTTGGTGTGGTTTCAACCGTTGGCATCGCTGTTTCTGTCGGGGTTTCACCGCCTTTCATCTTCAGAATGTAGGCTGTAAAGTGGTTCAGTGTCGGGTGATCGGAAAGAACAAAATCTTCATCCAAAGGAAGAGAAAAGGCATCTCGTACATCGCCCATGATTTCAGCCTGTTTGACCGTATCAATGCCCAATTCGCCCTCAAGGTCTTGGTCCATTTCAATGAAATCAGCAGGATAGCCCGTATGTTTGACAACAATTTCAACGAGTTGTGCGTTCACATCGCTGTTCGATGCCAATGGCGCAGATGGCGCTGGTGGCGCCTGTGCAGGTGCCACGGGTTCACTCTGAACAACTGATGGCGCGGGCTTTGGCACCTTGGTTGCCGGCTGTACAGCACCGCCCTGCATCCGTTGGATGTAGCCAATCATGTGGTTCAATGTTGGATAATCTGAAAGAATGAAATCTTCATCGAGAGGTAAACTAAACTGTTCTCGGATGTCTGCCATAATTTCGGCTTGCTTGACAGTGTCAATACCCAGTTCTCCTTCGAGGTCTTGGTCAAGTTCAATGAAGTCAGCAGGATAACCAGTATGCTTGACCACCACTTCAACAACCGTGGCGTTCAAGGCATCGTCGTCGACAAGACCTGTCGGAGCCATTGCTGTTGCAGCCGGGGCAGGAGCTGCAGGAGCTGGTTCGGGTGCGGGTTGTGGCGAATCCTCTATGGCCACTGGTGAAGGGGCAGGCGCTGGCGCCTTACCACCTGTCATTCGTTGAATATACCCAATCATATGATTCAATGTTGGATAGTCAGCGAGAACAAATTCCTCGTCCACTGGCAAACTAAATTGTTCACGTATATCGGCCATGATTTCAGCCTGCTTGACCGTATCAATACCGAGTTCACCTTCCAAGTCTTGATCAAGTTCTACAAAGTCTGCAGGGTATCCTGTGTGCTTGACGACCACATCGATTACGGCACTGACAACATCACCCTGGGCTTGGCCTGCAGGCGGTGAAGGCGCTGCTGGAGGTGTGATTGGAGTTGGCTTAGGCGCTGGCGGGGCTGGCGCTTCTGGCACCGGCGCTACGGCCGGCTCAGGCACGAGCGAAGGCTTGCCTTCAAACGGTGCCGTGATCGGCCAAGGCTCGCCTTGAACGCCCCCGTGCAAGTTGTCTTCACCATCAACATAGGCCACAAGTTTCTGGTCAAGCAAGCGCATGACCACGTCTTCTGTACCTGCAAGTTTACGGTTCCAAGCCAGGAATTTCGCACCATCAATACGCTCTCCAGTAATAGGCCATCGGCGCACGAGGGAGAGAGCCATTTGCGAGCCAAAGCCCGCTGCAAACCTCAAACCATATTTCAGATTTGGATATTCTCCACCGGTCGAAAGGTTAAGATCGCCCAATTCAGGGTCGGTTTCTTTGTGGTTTGCAATCGGAGGAATACGTCCGGTTTTCATGCCATGGAACATACTGGCATCTTCGATCCCTACCGCCATTGGATGGCCGGTGAATCCTTTCGTGTTGGCAATGACAAGTTTGTCTGTGCTGTGCTTGAATGTGTCTCGTAAGGCTCGCACTTCAGATTGAGCAGAACCTCCGCGGGCAGGAGTGTAGGTTTCGTGCGAGAAGAACACCGTATCAGGTGCGATTTCATGGCGATCAAGGTGCCAACGTTCTTCCATCTCAGTTACGAAATTGTCCACGGTTTCAGCCACGTGTTCGACATCAAGGCGGGTACCATGGAAGGCGGAATTCGCTGTTGTAGCCCCAAGCAATTCAGCGATTGGCTGTACACCACGTTCTGATGCCTCTGAATTTCGTTCGACGACAAACGCTGCTGCGCCCATCCCAAGAATCAGACCATTGCGACGGCGGTCGAATGGCAAAGCCGTTTCTTCCACTACATTGTTCGTTGCTGCTGCACCTGATGCAGCGAAGCCACCGCCAATCCATTCCCACAGATCGTCGCCAGTGACATCATCTGCAGAGATGATGACCACCCGGTCAACTCGATCAGCGTTCAGCCAATCCTCTGCAACACCGAATGCTGCTGTAGCAGAAGCACAGGCGAGGTTGATGATGGTGTTTGGTCCACGGATACCAGAGTATTGTGCAAACTGTGAATGCCCCATAGCGAGCGTTTGGAACAGGTAGCGTCGATCAAACCGACCCTCGCCGTCATCACCGTTGGATTTGGCATGCTTCAATGCCATTTGGAACCCAGGGAAACATGAGGCGAAGACAATGCCTGTTCGATCACGAGTGTGTTGAGGGACTTGCCAATTACGAATCAATCGTAATCCACCTTTGCCAATCTGTTCAACTGGAGTGAGTGGAATCGCAGCATCTCGTAGAGCGAGTAAACCTGCGGCCATACCCAGTTGAGTGGTGATGTCCCAAGCGAGGATGACCTTGGGGTCAATGCCAAATTCTTCTGCCAAATCAAAGGCGCCCTTGACACCAGCAAGTTGTGGAACATCGCCAAAGGCCGTGGCTTGATCCATATTGACTGACCCGTCGCGTCCTTTGATGAGGCGTACGATGTTCTTGTCAAGCAAGCGTTGTTTGTACTCATCTGTGACTTCAGAGATGCATGTTTCTCCACGAACAAGCCGTTCAAACGTATCCTCGTTGAAGACCTGTTCTCCGCCTGGCAAACCAAGAGAAACCCCCGTCACAACGAAGGGATCGGCTTTCCGTCGAGCCATCGGGTCGTGAACAGAAGCGACACCTAGCCCTTGCGATGTGTGATTCGAACGACGAGTCATTGAGGTCTTTGGTGACCATGACGAAGGTGGGTGGGCAATCCAACGAGCGATGTCTGCAACAGTTGTTGCGCCGCTGACATCTGTTTCAGGATCGGTTGAAGCCTCAGATGCAATCGTCTTGAACAACAAAGCGATGTCGCCTTCAGACAGACCTAATCCAAGACGCAGGTCGACCATGCCATGACAAAACCGAGCAGGATAACCACACAGGGCAGCGATTCGGTCGCCAAGGTAGGCGTCCTTGGCCTTTTGAGCTGCGATTTCGGGATCTGTTTCGACCGCAGATGGTACACTCACAACCTGCACGGCTTGAGGTGTCGCCGAGGTGCCAGAAGGCAATGGACGAGCACGAGTTTTGAGATCTTGAGCAGGTGGACTGGTTCGATGTGCTTCAATTGGACCCGCCCTAAACGCCTCGGTAAGCGAGGCAGAATCTGGCGCCGGCCAGTGCACTGGTCGACCCGCAAGTGCCATCGTCGCCAAAGCGGTGAGGAACGAGGCAATACCGCCTTGTTTTGGATGGTTTGTCATCACTGGAAGATGAGGTTGGTCTTCGAGAATTTGAACAGCAAACATGCTCAGTGCTCGCTTTGGACCAACTTCGACAAAGGCCCTTGCCCCAGCCTCATACATCGTTCGGATTTGCGTCGTCCATTCCACTGAAGAGGCCATTTGCAATGCAAGTTTGCTGAGCACTGCTTCTTTGGAGGCATCCAAATCTTCTGTGGTTGACGGGTTCATTGGATAGAATTCGCCGTCGACATTGGCTGTGATTGGGATGGTCGGCCAACGAATTTCAAGACTTTCAAGGAAGCGGCGGAGTGGTTCATTTGCTGGTGCTACAATCCTTGAATGGAACGCGTGTGAAGTGGCAAGTGGCATCGATTGGAAGCCTTTGGCCTCAAAGGCGGCCATGGCCTCTTTGACTGGAGCAGTTTCGCCTGCAATCACGGTCATCTTTGGTGAATTCTTATTCGCTGCAATCACGTATCCGTCGATGGAATTGATGATGGCTTCGACCTCTGGGTAAGGAGCACTGACACTTGCCATCAACCCCTTGTCATCAATTTCAACCGCTCCCATTTCAGTGCCTCGTGCCGCTGCTGCTCGCAAGGCTCCATCCATGTCAAGAATGCCGGCAGACATCAAAGCCGCATATTCACCTAATGAGTGGCCTGCGACCATGTCGGGATGAATTCCGTGATCATTGAGCGCTCGCTCAATCGCCAAATCGGCGGTGAGCATGGCGGGCTGAGTGTACTCGGTTTGCTTGAGTTTGTGCTCCGCTTCGGCTTGTTCCTCTTTCGAGAGGTTTGAACGAAGAACAAAACTCGACAGTGTCTCACCTTCGAGAACTTCTGTCATCGTTTCATCTGCCTGTGCCCACACCTGTTGAACTGCCGTGTACCGTTGATACAAATCATGAGTCATACCGACGTATTGACTTCCTTGGCCGGGGTACATGTGAGCCACCTTGGCCTTTGCATGCAAAGGAGCATCTTTGGTGAGAAGAACGCCTTGGGCTTGTAAGAAGCCCCATTTGTCTTCATCATCCATGGCTTTGAGAGCAAGGGCGCAGCGTTTGGAAAATTCAGCCCATGAAGTGGCTACGATGGCCATTCGAATTGGTGATGAGGCATCGAACCCTTTCGACGCTGCATGGAGGGTGTTGGACAATCGAATGCCTTTCGGATCATCATCAAAGGTCGTACCTTCGAAGTTCAGGCTCCCGAGTGTGGCCTTGAGCTCTTCCATGCTTGAAGAAGAAAGAAGCAGCATTCCACCTTCTATGGCTTTCAATTCTTCATGCGTCATGCTTGGACGGGCTTCGTCATCGAAGATTGATGAGGCGTCTGTCGAGATGGAAGGTGTACTTTCAGCCTCAGCGTAGGCTTGCCATCGTTGATCCCAAGACGATGCGAGTTGACGATGATATTCAGGTTCATACCCCTCAAGGGCAACGTGGAAATTGGTGCCTCCAAAACCAAATGCGGAAATTCCAGCACGACGTGGATGGCCTTCGGGTTGTGGCCAGTCCCTTGCTTTGGTTGGCACAAAGAATGGAATCTCATTCCATTCAACTGTTGGGTTGGGTGTTTCAAAACCAGCAGATGGCGGAATTGTGCGGTGGTGAAGTGCCATCACGCTCTTCATAATTCCAGCAATACCTGCTGCGGCTTTGAGGTGGCCAATTTGAGACTTGATTGAACCAACGGCCACATGGTCACCGTGAGGTAAATCGTCCCATAGCAACGAAAGTGTGGAGAGTTCCGTCGCATCACCAACCTTGGTCGAAGTCCCATGGGCTTCAACCAATTCGACGGTGCTGGCAGAATACCCTGCTTGGTTGTAAGCACGAGCGATGGCTTGGACTTGACCGCGTTGGCTTGGTGCAGTGATTCCTTTGCCTCGCCCGTCCGATGAACCGCCAATGCCTCGAATAACGGCGTGAACCTCATCACCATCATTGATGGCATCACTGAGTCGCTTCAAGAGAAGAACACCGGCACCTTCGCCCATCACGAATCCGTTGGCTCGCGCATCAAATGGAGTTGAATGCGTTGGCGAGAGTGCGCCAATGGCGCTGAATTTGGAAAAGGTTGCTGGATCCATTGTCCGGTCTGTTGCGCCTGCAAGCATCACATCGACTTGGCGAGTTTGCAAGAGCCGGCATGCATCCAAGACAGCAGCCATGGATGAGGCACAGGCAGCATCCATTGCGTGGTTTGGCCCCTGCAAATCAAGGAGGTTTGCTACTCGCCCTGAGACAACATTGGCCAATTCACCTGGCATGGTGTCTTCATCGATTCGGGGGGCACCTTCAACCAGTTCGTTGGTGAACGCCTCAAGATTGTCCATCGACATGCCATGCTTTTTGGCGACCTGGGAGGTGTGGTTTGACCAAACCCGAATATTGGACAGATTCCGGTTTTCACCACCGAGGGCATTTGCGAAGACAACACCGCACCGTGTACGATCGATGTCTTTCGATTCACCATCATAGCCTGCTTGTTCGATCGCATCTGCTGCGACGGCAACAGCCCACAATTGACACGGGTCGATTTGAGGAAGGGTGCCCGGAGGCTGACGCCAACGACGCCAATCAAATTCGAAGCCTTCAACAAGGGCTCCAATCTTCGAATAAGTGAACCCTTCTTGACTCTCTCCAGGGCCGCCCTTACGGTAGAAATGGCTGATTGGTCCCGGCCAACGGCCTTCTTTGATGTCACGAATGCTGACTTTAGAATCAATGATGTTCTGCCAAAAAGCATCAATGCTTGGCGCATCTGGCATGAGTGCCGCAAGCCCAATCACAGCAATGGGTTCGAATGGACCTTGGTCCAAACCTTCGCAAGGTTTTCCGTCTGCGGTTTTGATGGTCATGTCTTCACCTCATTCTCCCATAATGCTCTGTGGTACCATCGTGATGGAATAGCCACCATCAACATAGATGCATTGACCTGTGACACCGCTCGCTAATGGGCTTGCAAGCCACAATGTTGCGCCGGCTACGTCATCCTGGTTTACATTTCGACGCAATGGAGCGTTCGCTTCGACATGGTCAAGGATTTTGTCAAACCCTGGAATACCTCCTGCAGCAATGGTTCTGATTGGCCCTGATGAAATCGCATTGACCCTGTGACCTTCTGGGCCGAGGTGGCAGGCCAATTCACGCGTCCAGCATTCAAGGGCGGCTTTCGCCATGGACATGATGCCATAATTTGGGACATAACGCGTTGAGGCGGCATAGGTTAACGTCACAGTTGAGGAACCTGGATTGAGATATGGCAAGGCATGCTTGAGGCATCGCTGGAGTGAATTTGCTGAAATGGTCATTGCGGTATTGATGTCTTGGTCTTCAACAAATAGAATCGGACGGTCAAAGCAACTTCGAGGAGCAAAGCCGATCGCATGGATCATGATATCGGCTTTCAATCCAGGGTGTTCTGCTGCAAACGCCTCAAAGAATTCCTTGGTTGTAGCATCCGATGCCACATCCAAGGGGTAGAAACCACCAATCTGTGGCAGCTTGTCCTTCAGTTGGAAAATACGACTCATGAACCGCTTTTGGTAACCGAGGTACAGCGTGACACCCGCTGCGGCCAATTGTTGGCATATTGCCCAAGCGATCGAATCTTCACTGGCAACACCGAAGACAAAGGCAGTCTTTCCTTGCAATTGTAGCATAACAGCACCTACCCAATGGGTAGGTGTTGGCCGGCACACCTATCCTATGACTGTTCCCTAAGTCGAACTGGGTGAAACCGCTAATCTGCGACCCATTTTATTTCGCCGTGCAGGGTTACAAATCTGCGAACATATCGTCAAATTCGTCAGCCTCTGAATCACTGTCGAGGTCCGAGAAGAAGTCGTCCAAATCATCCGACAAGTCGTCGAAATCATCAGATTCCTCGGGTAAATCGATGGCCGTTGGCGTTTGAACAACCTTGCCTTTGGGGGCTTCACCCGCTGAACGCTTGGTTGCTTTTGCCATCACAACAAGCAACAACAAGACGAGAATAATCCCTCCGCCTATTGCAGCATATTGCAAGATTTGATCGCTATCAATTTCCTCGAGGTTGCCACTGAAAGAGCCGGATTGGCCTGGAGCAACAACATTGAGTTGCACGGTGATTTCGCTGGCTGGAGCATCGGGATCAACTGTGCTTTCAGCTTGGAAAATAACAGGTAATCGAATGTCTGCTGTCAACTCAGCTGGGGAGCGTACTGTGAGCGTGCGTAGGCTTGATGTGCCTTGATATGGTACGTCTTCAGCAACAAAAGCACCGGTTGGGAACGAGAAACCTGCTGCTGCAAGATCGGCCTCATTTGCGATGGTCACTCGTATTTTGTCGTCATCGTTGCCCTTGTTTGTGAATTGGAATGTGAAGTCAACTTCCTCTGCTACTGTCATTTCTCGGGTCGTCTTGTCAGACATTAAAAGTTCAATCATGCCATACGAGGCAATAGAAAAATCGCCGCTGTAGGATTGATTGACGACCCAAGGTCCATCGGGAAGTTGCCCATAAGGCAATCCGTTCCACGAGGTGACTTTTGCCTCAAGTTCAAAGCCATAGGTCAGCGATGCTGGAAGCCGTGTTTGACCAGTAAAGATGACATTGAAGGTTTCTTCATCACCAGCAGCGAGTGTAAATTCATCTTCGCTTAGGGTCATTTCGACATTGACTCCATCCCATTCGACTTTGCTGACTTCGATGACTTCACTTGCTGAAGTCGGGTTGCTCACGGTACATTCGAGGATCGCATCTTCGTAGGAATTGGGATGAACGTCCATCACAGGGTCTGCCCCGCAATCAAGTTGCACTGCGGGCAAAGGGGAGTCCTGTGCAGCGACGGATGTGCCCAGCGCAGGGAGCATGAACAAAGCCACCACGAGCGCAGCGGTGAAGGTCTTGCCAAAGCGTCCCATGCTCTTGCGGTAGCGACTCTATCTCATCAATGTGATGGAGAATCGGGCCCGTATCGAACCGTCCTTTTTGGCTCGTCTCATTCCGAGGGACCGTACAATAAATCCGGCAACTCTTGGTGTGCTTTCCACAGAAATGATTCGTCAATGCCTGCCTGAAGGAGTTGCTGGGTCCGTTTTGGAACTGTTTTAGGGCCAAGTACTGCGCCTGGCCGCCTCAGATCGTCCATGTAATCGGTCTCAAGCAAGAAGCCGTGGCTGGATGATTCTGCGGTGGCAAGCACCTCTTCGATGGCGCCTTTCCCAATCAACACACTTGGCGTCACCCCTTGGGTAATGCTCGAAGTCAGTGTTGGAGGAGCGTAATGTCGGACCAGTCGTTGCTTATCGAAGCCCACCTTATCTGCCATTTGTGCAAGGCTGGCATAGGTTGATTCTAATTCCCCCTCCACGTGCAACTGAAGCGTAATGCCCTCTCTTTTGGCCATGCTCATGGTCTCTTCTAACAAGAGATTCGATAGGTCCCAGACCCGGTCGCTCACAGGCCAGTGAGGCCGACCCACTTCACCCACTGCGTGTGCCTTTCCTTCGTGAACGAGTTCAACCGCCGCATCAATGCTGTTGCGGTAATTGTCCATGGCGCGTTCTGCACCTGATTCACCATCTTCATTCAACCAAGCCTCAAACTGATGGGCAAAGGCTGCCGGGTGAGGCCCTAAGACAACACGCACTCCAAGCCCATGCACATCACGAACTTCCGCTGCCATCGCCACCGTATCGTTGTAGGTAGACAGATGACCTTCCCTTGTCGTTGGGGGTGATTGGAAATCAGGACAGTGTACGAGGATAAGATCCGTTCCACCCGCTCGCTTAAACTCGCCAGCTGCTTGAAGAAAGAGGCCTTGACGATTAAGGTGGAAATGATTGTCCACGATTGGACCATTCCATTGCTGAACAGAACTCAAAGCCAACCCTCATGCTTCTGAAGACGGTGATGGTTTTCAACGCATGGGCGAAAGAAGGCCTCAAATGCGCTCAATCAAGAGGTTCTTGTCGCTAAACCGCCCTTTCCAATAGACTGCAGCCATAGCAACCATGTTTCGATGGCGTGCATCGGTGGCTACACATCGTCCATTTGGCCACATGTGGAGGGTGAGATTATGGCGAGAATCTTCGATGATGGTGCAGCCCAATCGTTCGTCAAAGGTGGCGGTTCCAGCACCGAAATCACCTACAACGCTCTCGACAAGGAGCGCTTGGCCAAATTCGAATGAAGCAACAACGGGGCCGAGTTCAGTCTCAAGACCAGCGTCATCACGCCCAAGACGGAGCATGAGTTCTTTTGCAGCCGCTCGAGCAGCTTCGACTCGATGTGTGCCATGGACCACAATTCGACCCTCTTGGTCGATGACGATCGTTGCACGTGGTCGGTCAAGGACTTTGATGACCACCCCACCAGTTTGTTGACCACCAAGTTGGGCCACGACGGCATCTTGGTCGACGGGACGAGGAGGGACGAAGCGAACCAGTTGATTTTCGATTCGTACATCGATTGCGCTTGCCACCATGCTCACTCCTCCTCTGTGTCGGCCGTGTCGGTTGTGTTTGAAGTAATCTCCTCTGGTTCTGGAAGAGATTCAAGCGCCGCAAGAACGGCATTTCGGTGAGGTAAAAACAATGGTAGAAGCAACACTGCGTCGCTTCCATGAGTGATTCTCAAGTCCGCCAGTGCACCTCTTAACCGCTCTGCATACCTTTGGTCACGTGCTTCAACCACAGGTTCACCGACGATCCACTCATTGAGGTCCCACCATGTGGTCGACAGTACGGCTGCAGAACCAAAATTTGGTGATACTCCTTTTGGTGGTTTTTGAGCAAGGAAGATGTTTTTCTTGACTCGCTTTCGCCACTTCCCACCCAAGGAAATCATACCAAGCAATTTTTTCCAATGGGACGCTGCTTTGGCCTCATTGGTCAAGTGTTCACTCCACCTCTCATCATCGGCAGTGGGTTCGACAAAATACACCGGACGTTGGTGTCGTTCTGCATTCCTATGCAATCTTCGGGGTTCCGGATCTGGAAAACGGCCGGATGTCACATCCTCAACGAGTGATATTTCATCGAGATAAATGGCCATAGCTCCACCAGAGATCAAGCCGTGAGCAAGGTTCACTCCCGGTGACTCTGCTTCGTCTTTTTCCTCTTGGACCCACATGTCGACAACATCGGGTGCTTCCAAAAGTGCAAGACCGTGCCATTCGATTCGAGGACGCATCGAACGAGGGTAAACCACGGTTGGAAGGACGCCGTGAAGGATGATTTGGCCTCCATCAGGGTCGGACCACGTGTGGTCAGCCCAATCCAGTCGCTCTGGCAAAAGAGCCACGCTCACTGTTCGTTAACCCAATCTTGGAGTGCTTGAACGCTCCATCCTTGGTCAAAGTAGCCTTGAATTTCTTCTTGACTCCATTGTGGGAACTTCGCCATTGCATCTGCCATTTCCGGAGATACATTTGCTGCAGGAGCAGGTGTTGATTGTCCTGGGAGTTCAACATAAGCCTTGCTTGACTCATCTTCGTATTCATCGTCAGCAAACATGTCTTCACCATCGCCTCGGCGTACGAGAACGAAAACAACAACACCAAGGATGGCGACAATGGTGATCAAAGCCACAAGAATGAGCAAGACGGTCGTTCCATCGTCCGATTCACTCTGTACCTTGACGTTGAATTGTTCACCTTCTGCTGAACCATTGTACAAGAGTTCGTTTGTGGTGTCATCGGAGATGAGGTAGTACATTCCAGTCGTTGCTTGGGTAAATTCTGTCAATTCAATCGTGACCCATTTCTTGTCAAGAATATTGATGTCGCCAGTTTCGACTGTTCCTTCGAGCACTGGAACACCACCTGCGGTGACGGAGCGCACCGAAAGGGTGGTTCCACCAGCCATTGTTCCGTCATTACGAACTTCGATTTGAAGTTCCATAGATTCGCCGACTTCTGGTGAAGAAGGTGTCAAGATTGTGTTTTCAACAGCAAAACTTGGTTCCTCGTGGATGAAACGGTAGTTCGACTTGTGTTCTTCTGAACTGGAGAAGATTGCTGCAATGCCGCCTTCTTCAGTGGGCCCACCACCAAAGATGACGCCGGCTCCTGCAGAGTCCTTCGCATCGATCCACATGACGAGTTCGACATTGTTGATCTGTTCTTCATCAGGCTCAAATTGGCCCTCTTCCAACGGCCACAAATCAATGCAAGATGCGGAGGCAGCGTAGGAGCCACCAAGCGGTGAAAGGGTCAATTCTGCCATCATTGGTTCGTCACCAAACGACGTTCGGTAAATCGGCCAGAGAATGTCATTGCTCGCATCGGAGTAGAAGGCCCAAGCCACATTGACATCACCTTGGAAGAGTGCTTCACGTTCCTTGAGAACCACTTCAACATCGACACAGTGGTAGGTCGAGGTTGGCATGTCGCCTGAGATGACCTCACCGGTTGCACCGCGCTTAGCAGTCCAGGAATCGGTGTTGACTTCAGGAGGGTTGCCATCGACCTTGATGTTGAATGTCGAACAGCCATACGAACTCGAACCAGCGCACACTGCTGGTGTGGTATCGACGGCCCCTTCAGGGAGGCCCGTTTGATCATTACCACAGGAGATGGCATCGTCGAGAGCAGTGGTTGGATCATCGAATGGGCACAAACGGAACGAATATTGGTAATCGTTGGCAACCGGTGCTGCTGTGAGGTTGATTTCAAAGACGCCACCAGTGAATGTATGGTAAGTCACTTCGCCCGGGAATGGAACGTATCCTTTCGCACCATCAGCAAAAGCTGCCGACCTTGTAATTTCGAGGGTGAGAGGGATCTCTGGAGTGATGAACACGTTGTTGTTGATTCCGTCTAAGTAAGCGTATTGACCGTGGAAGGCAATGGTGTCACCGGGGTAAACGAAGCCTTTGCGTACATCTTCTGTTTGTGGTTCAGAGAGATCTTCAAACACTGGCGTAACCATGAGATCGTTGACTTCATCAGTTCGGAAGTCAAGTTGGATACCGTCGCTGTAGTACCAGTCTTGGATGTGCCTTCCTGGGGCAGGAAGCATTCGGTACCTTGGGTTGTCAAGGTCTTGCATGTAGAGCACAGGATTGTTGAGTGCAGTGGTCGCACCGAGCACACCCCAATCGATCCGAATTGGTAGATCAAGCATGAAGTCCGCTTCGAACGGATCGATCAGTGCGCCACCATCCATTCGCAGCATGCGTGGTCCATCTGAAACTTCACTTTCTTCGAGGATTGTAATCCAAGGCGAGTCGGTCCAAGCGGATTGGTTTCGAGGGTAGTAGTAGACGTTCATGTCGTCACGGTCATCCGCAAGATCGATGTGGAAGTACGAGATATCTCGCCATCCGTTGTCATCATTAGCTTCGACAACCAATGAGTATTGGTTGCCAGCGTACATGGTTTGGTTCCACTTTCCATCATACTGAGGTTGGTTCGAATTAAGGAAACGTCCGTCCTTTGAATCATCGATGAAGAAGTTTCGAATGACTGGAGACTTCGAGTTCATGGAGACATAGGTGAAGTGATCGTTTTCAAATCCAGGAGCGCCACCATCAATCGGGTTTCCTGCAAGGTCGTAGCCTTCAATCCAAACTGAGACTTTGCCGACAGGGTCTGCGCCAATATTGGCCATATCACTGAAGGTTCCAGTGTAGTTTGCGAACGGTGCTTCGCCATCGTCATTGACTGTGACGGTGATGTATTCGCTCGCATCTGCAATGCCGTCACCATTCGTATCGTGATCGTTTTCGACCCAGATCTTGATGTCAAGGGTTGCTGGTGGATTTGGCAAATCGTAAGCGCTGAGACGGATTTGTTGGTTGGCGGATGGCACAACCCATGTGTCATCGACCATTGTCCTCCAATTGCTTTCCAATGACGGGTCAACTTGCCCGTTGAGGATTTTTACATTGAGCAGGCTCGGGTCGAGTGTGTCGATGGAGAGGTTGAACGGAATGGCACAGTCGCTGTCTGGGCGGTATATTGCTGCAGGGCACAACGTGTCGCCGCCTTCGTAGCCGTCAATTCGGAACCTGTAGGTTTCATCACCTGCTGCAAAGCCAAGATCGATGTTGAGGTCAAAGTCGCCACCAATCACACCCGATTGGTTGTCAACGCTGACCCATTCGATCGAGAAGTTCTCATCGGATGTGTTGATCGTCTTCTGCTCTAAAACCATGTAATATCGGCTTGGGTCAGGGGAAATGTCGAGGTTCTCAAGTCGGACGCTACCAGCGATGTTCACGATTTGATTGGATTTACCATTGTCCAAATCTTGAGCAAGACCAATGTCATTTCGAACTTCGAAGTTCGTAATCATTGCATCGTTCTCGACAGCATTGCCGCCAGGTGGAGCAAGTAGGACTGCCGATGGAAGCCCATTGACACCATTTGCTGCAAGCAGGCCGGAATAGATGCGAACTTCATCGGTATCCTCCCAATATGAGTTGACGATGAATCGCCAGGTGATTTGTTTTCCATCGGTGATGTCAGATTGCATCGAGGTGGATTCAAGCGTAATTAAATCGTTGACGTCTGAAGCCTCAGCAAAGCCCATCGCATCAGAATACGAAAGCACGACTGTACCAGTATTGGATTCAAGAGTCAAACGACTCTCAACCAAGGATGAGGTGGTCGATGCCGCAACGGTGTGAGTGGTCACGACCTCATACAGTTGTCCGTTTGGATAGAATCCGACCGGGTTTCCGGTCAAACTGAGTGTGTTGTCATACCCGCTTGCTGTGACGACAGCGAGGTTGGAGAAGGTCAATCCTCCTCCACTTGTCGAGGTTACAGCCACTTCGACATTGGCCATTGATCCACCAGTCCAAAGGGCTACACCCTTGTTCAACTCAAGGTCAAGGCCATCAGAATTGTCGAGTGTGGTTGTGAAATTGTAGATGACATCGAGGTCTCGAATCACCATTGTGGCACCAGTTTCGGAACTTGGTGAATCCGCCTTGAAGCGGAACGTCATCCATTCGTTCCCATAGGCATCGACATGACTCACTGGGACAAGTGGGTTGTTCAGCAACGAGTTCAATGCGGTGGTAAGGTCAGTTGATGAGAGGTATTCGGGGAGCGCTCGTGTGATGTTTTCGATGGCTCCAAGGCTTTCTTCCTGGGTTCCTGAAAGAACTGAGAAATTGAAGCCTTCCATTGGGTCGGTGCTTGAATGGATCATCACTTCGTCAAGGACAAAATCAGAAGAGAGAACGACAGCCCCCTTGGGAAGCATGAAGTTTCCACCTTCTGCAACACCTGTCAAATCGGTGCTGATGTTTGCGGAGTCTGTACCGTAATTGATTCCGTCAATCTTGTTGAGCAAGAAATTTGTTTGGCGCCCAAATGAACCAAATGCTGGCTCATCAAAGCCCCAGTCGATGTTTGAATCATTAGCGACATCAACTTGGAAATTGTCGGCGTGGTGACCGAAGTGAAGGTCAAACCATAGACCTGCAACGTTACAGTTGTTTTGATAGGACATCATTGATTCAAAGCCAAAGATTGGAGCATCGAGGACATACTCCGTGTCTGGAATCATACCGACCAATCCGTTGCCACCATACCCTTGAAGATCGATGGAAGGTATTTCGCTACAGTCGTCTTGGACATGGGCTGTAATCCGAGTGATCGGTTTCGAGAAGCTGCTTCGTTGGAGGGCAGGATTGTACGAATTATCCATCAGTAATGGCGAATATGTCATCGGCTCTCCACCTGAGGCCTCCCAGACACCATTGATGACGCCCGTGGTCATTTCATCGGTTTGATTGAAGCCGGTTCCGACACGCGTACCAATGCTAAATCCATGGAAAACTGGGCTCGAGAGTCGAGAAGAACCTGAATCAAAACTCATCCTAAAATTAACAGAGGGGTATTCTGTGGAATTGATCTCCCACAACTCGATGATTTTACCTTGCAAGCCAACCATTGGGTTGCCATGGTTGTCGATGACAGTCAGGCCGGTTGCAGAATCGATGACTTCAAGCGAAAGGGTGGCTGAAGAAGTGGTTTCGGATTCGATGGTGAGAATACCATAGCCGTTTGGTTGATTGTCACCACTTTGAACCGATGGGAGGAAACCATTGATGTCCATGGTTGCTGTTTGAGGCAATCGGTCACCGACTCGGAAGTTGTCGATGTACCAACCGGCTGCGCCGCCATCAGAGCCGGAGATGTCGTTGTCGTCCAAGACAAACCGAAGTTGGATGTACTGTCCGACGTATTGGATCAGGTCAATCGCAATATTGGCCCATCCAGTAGGATTTCCAGTGCTGACTGAGGTGCCGCCAAGAGCGTAGTCACCTGATGGAACTTGGTTGCATTGGTTGTAGATTTCACCAGCATTGTTTGAGCCGCTACTGACCCGGTAGTAGCCGTTTGAATAGCCTACGCCAGTCGAATTACCAATGTCGATATCGATGTATTGGAAGCCAGAAGCATCCGGTGGGAACACGCCGTTGCTGGAGGTTCGAATCTGAACGTAAGCACAGTCGGTGTACTTGATTGCAGGGTTTGTACCGCCGGGCGTAATGCGGTCGAGATCGTGATAGGAGTCAAAGTAGGCCGTGGTATCTTTCAGCGCAAGATCGATGTACATCGAGGGCGAATGGAGGGCATAGGTAAATCCGTAGTTGTTGCCTTGATTGTAGTCGTTGTCGGTGTAATCATTGTCGTTCAGACCTGTTCCCCAGCAGTATGTGCCAGAGTAGCAATCAGGGACGCCAGGAGGTGCTGGTCCACCTTGTCCGCTGGTTTCGCCGTGGTCAAAACCATACCACTTTTGATAGAAATCCCGCTGATCGACGAAACCACCCATGGTTTCTTCGAAATCGGTAAGGTATCCTTCTGCAGTTAACGAGACGGGTGTTGCAGTAGCACCGTCTTCGAAAGTAAAGTGAGATTGGTTAGAGAACTTCGTAAGTTGATTGTTATAGCTTGGGTTCCAAACCCTCGACATGGTTTCAGTGTCGATTCGCTGGTGAGCAGCATGTTCAACCATGTTGACTGAGAGATCCATACTTGCGCTTGTCACCGTATCACCTGCTGGCAAATCGATGCTGCCACTGTCTCGGTCCAAAAAGGCAGTACCATCACGCATTTCGATGTCTGCTTCAGTATCTTGGTTAGCGAATGTTGTCACGTTGGCAGCACCCGCAAACGGGGCTAAAACCATCAATGTGACAAGGAACAATGGGGCTCTCAAACTTCGGTTATCGTGTGTCATGGACTCACCTGCTCATTAGGCGAGGTTTCTTTCACCTAAAATCGCATCGGACTCACGCCTCCGAATAAGGGGTCAAATTCGAACCCACCTCGACGAAGCATTTCACGAAGGAACATGCCACCGTTGAACCCATGCCACTTGAGAGATTCACACGTTGAACTCATCCATCTCTGGCGGTCATGCATTGAGATGATGAAACAACCTTCTCAGCGGTTTGTCCTTCCCAGAGTTCATGAGGGTGAAGGCCTTGCGGAACATATGGAACACTACTCGAAAGAACCCGTGACGCTCATCGAACACATTTTCCCGGGCGACACAAATGACCACGACACGTTGTTTGGTGGCCGGCTTCTGTCCATTATGGACAAAGCTGGAGGCATTGCTTGTTCGAAGTTCGCCCATCGTGAATTCGTCACCATTTCAATTGACACATTGAAATTTATTGCTCCTGCCCGGCAGGGCGACTTGTTGGAAGTGACAGGAAAAGTCGTCTTCACCAGCACACATACAGCCTGTACCAAAGTCACTGCGATGGCGGTTGATAAGGCGACCTGGAAGAAAAAGAAAATTTGTGAAGGCTACTTTTTCTTTGTTGCCATCGATTCGATGATGCGACCAATCCCAATCCCACAACTTGAGGCGCAAACCGATGATGAAAAGGCAGATTGGGCCCATGCTGAGCGCATCCGAGAACAAATGCGCAGCAACAAAACCGACTGATTCACCCCTACATTGATGTGGACCCCGCTGGTGGGCGGGACATGCCTGTACTCAACATAGCCATGGTTGGTAGCGATGATTTGGCTCGTGAAATCGCAAAGCCAACCGACCAACGTGATGTTCACACCTATGTGCACAAGGAATCCGGTGCAGATGGACCTCGAATTCTATCGATCATTCGGCCAGCAAAGTACCCAGAGCGTCTGCGCCCATTTCTCAATGCGCTTTCCGCAGCCCGAGTCGGCATCATCGAAGTTCAACGTATCGATGCGACCTTAGGGGAAGCACTGGTGGCTTTTGCAAGTTCAGGGCTCACCAAAGGAATGGCCATCATCAACGCACCTGAAGGTGAATGGGTCGACGAAGAGCAGGCGAAAATGTTGTTCAAGCAGGCTGGTTTAGCAGATTGGACCTTTGCTCAAGGTGACGGTATCGAGCTTCGGACGATTTTATACGGCTTCATGGATGACATTGCTGATGAATTGAGAGCAAATGCAGAGGCTCCGTTGGTGATTCCTGTCGATCAATATTTCAACGTCAAAGGCATTGGACTTGTGGCGATTGGTTATGTCCAATCAGGCACCGTTCATGTACACGATGAGCTTGTTCTTCTACCAGCGAATGGAACGGGGAATGCCAAATCTCTCCAAGTGATGGATGATGATGTCCCTGCTGCTTTGGCGGGTGACAGAGTTGGGTTAGCCCTTCGAAACGCAAAGGAAGATCACCTCGGGAGTGGAACACTGCTTGTGCGACCGGCGGTTGAAGATAAAAAGACAAACACAAGCATACCGCTTGCCGTCATAGCCCATGAGCGTTCAACCATTCATCTCGAACGATCACCATTCCAAAAGAGGACGTTGGCTGAAGGTGATGTCATTCACGCAAGCGTCGATCTGCAATTCGTTGTTGGTCGAGTGGCTTCCACAGACGGCGACACAGCAGTCATCGCTTGGGAAAATCCATTGTTCGTCCGTCGGGAAAACCCCGAACCAACATTGATTGCTCAGTTGGACTCCAAGCCGAGAATAATGGGCAGCGCCCGTTTGGAACCCGTTGAATAATTGATTCAAAGGAACCAATAGTAATACACGCCGACAGCGGCAAATGGTAGGACATAGGTCAGGAAACGAAGTGGTTTCCACCACCAACGGTCGGTCCACTCTTCTGTTTTATTGCCAACGGCTTCGAGTGCATCTTCGACGATTTCGGGGTTGCCAAGCAACTCAATCATGCTTAGCAATGAAGAGCGATATGCAATAAAACATCCGCTGTTTCTCCGCTCTTTTGAGATTGATGAAAGGGGTGTCTCGGCGCGGGAAAAGGAGTCCGATTTTGACGACTGAAAACCCTTGAAGCGTCGGTGGTTTGATAACCCACATGACGCCCTTTGCGCGATGGGATGCGCGTTACTGGACAACATGAGGGTCCACACAGTGCAGAAGACATCGAAGTCTTCGATCGGCTGCACTTGAGTGGAACACCCGGAAAAGTTCGAATTACACTGTCTGAGCGCAAGCTATCCATAGAACAAAAATCGGGCCACTGCGTTGAAATCAACAATGATTGGGTCATGAAAATGGATCATACCAACAAGCCATTGCTTCCCTTTGGTTATGCATTTTTTGGAGCTTTGTTGCTTTGGGTTGCCTCACGGGGCATGGTGTTTGGAACGACGCCACAACTGCTGACATTTGGTGTTGGCCTCTCGTTGATGGTGGCTCATTTTGGCCTCAGCCGCCCGACATTGACCATCGAAACTCAAACCCACGATTGGTACATGCTGACAGGCAACGATGCTCGCCTGATGAGGCTGGGCGAACTACACAGAAGACTCACAAAAGGACAAACGATGACTCAAGCCCGTCTTGGTTTGGATGAGTTGCAGCGAGATGTGGACTACCCACGTTCTCAGATCAACGACTTCGTTCCTGCTGAGCCAGTTCACCTTGAAGCGCCGCTCGCCATCGCGACACTGCTCAGCCAGCATGGCGACCCTGAATTGGTACCTGAATCCGCTGAGCCCCTCCAATTCCACGGCTCTACCGAGCCGTTAGATCTCGACTTTGGTGAGCCAGAAACCGAAGGCTGGATGTTTGGTGAACCCGAAGCCGCACCTCACTTCCAAACCCATGAACACGGTCTCATTCAGCGAGGCCGGGACAACGCAAGAGACCGAAGAACCAACCAAATGGGCCACGCCATTCAACCTGCCTCAGTCGAGCATGTACACCACCCAGCCCACCCGTATCCAATCCACACCCCTCGACCGGTCGAGCGCTCATACGGGCTCATAGCAGATTCAAACCAGCATCTTCCACAACAACACCAAGTCGGACATACAACCCAATCGCCACAGGAATTCTTGCCAAGTTTTGTTGGCCCGGAGGGCGCCCATGTTCCAACCTCTGTTGAAGCTCCAACAATGATTGATGAATTCGATATGTTCGCAACCGATTTGAACTTGTTTTCTGAACCGGAAGCAGGTTCTGTGATCGATTCAGCGCGGGTCAAAGAAGAGCCATTGGATGCGGAAATCGTTCCCGAGGAACCAGCCCCTCCTCGAACGAAGAACAGTCAATTTACGGTCAAAACAAAACCCTCAGGCTTGAGCACTGGAAGATACAAAATCCACCGTACGACCAGCCAGACAGGCTCCAGAATGCGTACTATCCTCAACAACATCACAGAAAGTGCAACCCTCGCAGGGCAACTCTTGACTGGATCAAGACCGGACAACGAACACAACGGTGAGCAGGCGTCTGATACGGGACGAGAGCTTCGAGATCGTTCCTCAAAGACCCACCTACAAGAAATGGAAGACAGCGTAATCAACCTCTCTCAGCAGCATGGCGGTGTGCTTCCAAAGGAGGAGGTTGCTCGTTTGACCCAGCATGTCAGTCGAAGGCATTCTATCGTTGAACAATTGGAGCAGGAAATCGAACAACAAGCACCTGCAGTTGATCTTGATGAATTGTCATTCAGTGAGTTGACTGAAGTGACGACCTCTGGAGAAAACAGTGGCGCCAGTGGTCTTTCGAAGATGGACTTGTAATCATCGAAGGATCGATTCGAATTCATCAATTCGTGCATCGAACGCTTCTTCGCTCATCGTTTGAAGAGCTGCCACACCAAATGATTCGAGGGTGAAACTTGCTGACACGGTCGAAGCAACGAGAGCAGCCCTCAATTCATCCCGTTCTATCGGACCTTCGCCAAGGGCGAGGTAGGCTGCAAGGGTGCCTGCAAAGGTGTCACCACAACCCGTGGGATCGCATACATTGGATGTTGGAAATGCTGGCAAAGCGATGATTTCATCGCCATGGAACGCAAGAACGCCGTGTTCGCCTCGCTTGACAACGAGGGTGGCGACTTTCGCCATCGTTTTGACGACTTGAGCAGCACGAACCAAGTTTTCATCATCGGCAAGCATTCGAACTTCGCCATCGTTGATGATCAAAAGATCGACACGCTTCATGACCTCAAGTAGTTCCTCTCGGGCAATCGTAATCCACAAATTCATCGAGTCAAGCATGGTCAATCGGCTCGCCTTTGTTTGGTCGAGCACACTGGCTTGAAGAGCTGGATGAAGGTTGGCGCACAGGGTGACTTTTGGTTCTTGAGCGTGCTCTGGTACGTTCGGTTGAAAGTGTTCGAAGACGTTGAGATGGGTGGCTTTAGTTTCGGCTTCAGCCATAGCTCCGTGGTAAGCACCTTCCCAACGGAAGGTTTCGCCTTCTGCGGTTTCAATTCCTGATGCATCGGCCCCATTGCTTGTCAAAACAGCACGGTCTTCATCTGTAAAATCGGTACCAACCACGCCAACAAGACCAACGGTTCCAAGTCCAAGCCTATTCGTGTGAAATGAGCTTGCTAAGCCTCCATACGTTGCCGAGCCACCAAGAGCATGCGTCACTGCGCCAGCAGGAGAGGAGACTGAATCATATGCGATGCTACCGACGATCAGGACGTCCATGCGACGACCAAATGGGGGGGCTACTTCAACATGACACCTCAATCAATACCACAAGGTCTTGGCCCTGTTCTGTGGATGTTGAGATCCGATCAGCCAAGCAATTCTTCATGCATGTCGATGTATTGAATGGTGATGTTTCGGTCGAGGAAATCTTGCTCATCCATGATTCTGCGATGCAAAGGAATGAGGTGTTCAACACCTGTGATCATCGTCTCATCGAGGGCGGTTCGCATTCTGCGTACAGCGTCTTCGCGGTCCCTGCCCCAGACCAATAGTTTGGCTAACAATGAGTCAAAGCAGCCAGGCATATCGTAGCCAGGATGAGCGTGAGTGTCAACCCTGATACCATATCCGGACGGGAAATGACATTCCCAGAGTCGGCCGGGGCTTGGGATAAATTTGCGTGGATCTTCAGCATTGAGCCGGCATTGAATCGCATGACCGTTCCATGCAATGTCCTCTTGTGCCAAAGGCAGATCTTCACCTTGCGCCACTCGAATACCGAGTTCAACCAAGTTGTATCCAGTGATCAATTCAGTCACCGTATGTTCAACCTGTACACGAGGATTGACTTCGAGGAAGTAGAAGTCGCCATTGGCATCCCGCAGGAATTCGAATGTGGCCAATCCTTTGTAGCCAACCGATTCTGCACCACGGCATACCAAGTCTCCAATTTCCTTTCGCTTGGCATCATCAAGCCATGGGCCTTCTTCGACAAGTTTCTGGTGGCGGCGTTGAATGGAACAGAAACGCTCTCCGAAGTGGATGGCCTTCTTTCCATCACCGAGCACCTGGAATTCGACATGCTGAGCGCCTTGGATGTACTTCTCTACAAACACCCGCTCATCACCAAATGCAGATTTAGCACGGGATTGACAAAGCTTGAGGGCACTCTCAAATTCTGAAGCTTGTTCCACGATTTGCATACCAATTCCGCCACCTCCTGCAGCGGCCTTGATGATCACAGGGTATCCAATTTCATCCGCCAATGTTGAAGCAACATCAGCATCAGAAATCGGTTCAGATGAGCCTTTGGCTGTTGGCAGTCCAGCGGCTTCCATCGCTGCACGTGCCTCAATTTTGTCACCCAGCAAGGTGATCACATCGGCTGAAGGGCCAATGAACGTGATGCCCTCTTCCTGAAGGCGTTGAACGAACTTTGCATTTTCTGCAAGGAACCCATACCCTGGGTGAACAGCGTCACAGCCCATTTCCTTCGCAGCAGTAATGACGGATTCAATGTCGAGATAGGTGTCGAGCGGATTCGCTTTATTGTTCGCATACGCTACATCAGCAAGACGAACAGGGAGCGAGAGACGGTCTTCTCGGCCGTGGATAATGGCCGCTTCGATCCCCATATCCCGAAGGGTTCTGAGAATTCGTAACGCGATTTCTCCACGGTTTGCAATCAGCACTCGCTTGAACGCCATGGTTGCACCAAGAGCAATTACTCTATGATGCCAACGGTCAAACGAGGTCTAAATCGATCTATTTTTGTGATTAATTTCCTGCACTGTTCCCGTCAAGAAGAACCCGTTTTCATGCCGAATTATGGAGTGAAAACTTTATTTTATTGACAATTTCATGAAATTATGTAGAAGGTTTCATTATGACCTACCGTGTTGGCCAACCATGACGCCGACACCTAACACAGGAGCCGAGGCCCTCGACCGCCTTGCAGGCCGTGACCTCAACAACGATGGACGAATTGTAAACCTCATCATATGTGGAAATTCAAAATTCTATGATTATGCATGGCTCGAGAATGCCATTGAAGATTGGGTCAAGTACAATGGATACCCAGATTTGATCATCCTTGGTGGTGCGAGTGGTGTCGATTACCTGGCCGAACGTTGGGCTGATAACAATAACATCCCTCTCGCGGTGTTTACCGAAGCGTGGTCCGCTCCCCGGCCAAACGCACCCACAGACAGTGGTCGGCCAGAGGCGGAGGCTAACCTCGTCAATCGAATGCTCGAACGAGCGACACACATGCTCGCTTTCCCCGGACCTGATTCAGTGTGGACAAAACGCATGGAAACAGCGGCTCATTCTGTTGGTGTACCAGTTGTCAGCGTCCAACTGCCGCCATGATTCTGGAACGGTTGGGTGAAGCCTCATTCATCACTGCTTGAGGGGGTTTTTCCACCCCTAAACGAAGACCAGACAGCGAAAGGAATTGACCAAAAAAAGCCCCCAAATGCCCCCATAGCAACCACTTTGGCCAAGGTGATCAGTTCAGAGTTTGGCATTCCAAAGATAGGCCCAAACAACGGAATAATCGATGTAAAAAACGCCACAGGAATGAGAATTTTGAGGCTCACTTCAGGCCACTCGGCGAATTTCCATAGTCGATTGACCGAATATGCTGAAAGCACTGACAATGAAAACCAGCCGCCGCATAAGACGGGCAACGAACCGGGATCAAGTTCGGGGAGAATGAACACAAGAAGAATCAGTATTGCGAGTGTTGCGCCGGTGGCCGCACCAGAGAGGATGATGTGCTTCCAATTCATGTACGGCCCTAACTCTCAATCTGTATAATACCAAAGGTAAGGATTTGAGTACAAGCTTCCTTTGATGCGGGTATCGCATGGGTAGCGTCTGACAAGACCCACTGCAAGCCCTCTGATTATCACTAAACCAATCACAAGGTATGGCCGTAAACCCTTCGCTTCGATGCTTGCAA
>Ga0208277_1000183_pt1 | contig 37298 bp, 34 predicted proteins | sample ETNtaG_5_FD_185782 | JGI IMG/M metagenome (GOLD analysis project Ga0208277, IMG submission 185782) | Marine microbial and viral communities from oxygen minimum zone, Eastern Pacific Ocean - ETNP201406SV205 (SPAdes) (version 2) | ecosystem: Environmental > Aquatic > Marine > Oceanic ...
TTTTTCAGGATTAAAATAAACTTAATTAATGTTCACAAAAAATCTCTTGTGTTGCGTTGACAAAAAACTATAAACCCTGTTAATTTTTACTAAGATAGAAATACATTCATATTTTATAATGTTAATTTAATGAAGTTTTTATCTCTTATTGAAAAACAAAATTTTGTAATTAAGAATTTTTTAACAAGTAACTTAATTTATCATTTCTCTTGCTAGATCTCCCGCAAATTTTGCTGTCGACGCAAAAATTGTTTCCATAGGATTTGCACCAATTGATGTAGGAAAGATAGAACCATCAAAAACTGATAGATTCTCAACTTCATGATGACGTCCATTTGAATTAACCACAGATTTGACTGGATCTTCGCCCATCGGGCAACCTCCCATTACGTGTGCAGAAAACAATCTAGCTTTAAGAATTTCCATTGGCAAACCTGCAATCGCATGTTTTACTTCTCTCGGGCTGCTGTATATTCCTGCATCCCTGTGAACAGGCGCAACCGCTTTTGCACCAGCCGCAAACTGAATTTCAGCCATTGCCAGAAAAGCATCCCTGATGCCTTTCCAAACATAGTTTGAAACAGGATAATCCAATCCGGGTGTCCCATCACTTTTTAAATAAACTTTTCCACCAGTACTTTCCGGGTGGAATCCGTCACGCTGAAGTGCAATCAGCACCTGAAGAAAGGGTCTTTGTTTCATTATTTCTGCATGTGTTTTTCCATGTCCATCCAAAGTCGTTGCTACTAACATTGGTTGCAGTGGCGGACACTCGAGTTTGAAACCTGGCTTTTTATTATCAATTCGAGTATCAACGTAATGGTCTGAATAACTTGTTTGCGGAGCACCATATTCTCCATTGACTGGAAATGGCATGATCGCACCAGAAATGTTTACTGGGTGCAGAAATGTTCGAGTGCCGACCAGACCATGGGGATTTAAACTTTTGCTCTCCGACCGCAGCAGGATTGCCGGACTACCGATTGCCCCTGATGCCAGTACATAATGACGTGCTTTAATTTTTATCAACTGATCGGAAGGAGAATTTCCACGGGCATTCATGGCCCTGCATTTCAGTTGAACAATATTTCCTTTTCTTAAATCAAAAGTTTCAGCTCTTGCTTTTGATATTAGCATAGCACCGGCTTTTAATGCCCCCGGAATTGAAGTGACCAGAGTTGACTGTTTTGCGTTGACTGGACATCCTGTGCCGCAATAACCTAAATTGAGACAGCCGCTGACATTTCTACTGATTTTTCCCCAACTGATTCCGAGTTTTTCACATCCTTTTTCCAACGTACTGTTATTAGCATTAGGAGAATCCGTCCATTCTTGAATCTTGTAACGCTTTTCGGCCCATTCAAACCAAGGTTGCATTTCATCTACAGAAAATCCCTTAACATCCATTTCTTTTGTCCAGTAATTGAGGGTAGTTGGGGGTGTACGAAAACTTGCTGTCCAGTTGATCCCTGTTCCTCCGCCGACCATTCTCCCCTGAAAAATTTTTATTCCGCGATCCTTCGTTTGCCTGCCAGCTGATTCCTGATAAAGTTCGGAATACGCTTCGTCTTCTTTCATATGAAAATCTTTAGCAGTATGCAACGGTCCCTCTTCGATGACTATCACACTCAACCCTTCCTTTGCCAGAATTTCTGCTGCATTACCTCCTCCCGCTCCAGAGCCAATGACAACCACATCTGTTTCAAGTGTTTTTTCCGATGTCAGCTGAGATGAATCAAGATGTTTCCAGCCCTGCTCAAAACCTTCTGCAACAAAATCATGAATTTTATTCTGTTTTTTACTCATCTTTATAACTATCGTAAAGCTTGTTATTCAAAACAAAGCGCAGATCAAGAACTCAAAAATACTACACAAATTATTATACCCAAATTGATTTAAAATCTTTATCCAGAATCTAGTCTGGAATGACAATAATAAATAGATTGATCAAGATTTTTCTACAAAACAGGTGGTCCTGTATATCCACAAAAATCCCAGGAACGGGGATTCGCATACCAACAAGCCATGGTAATTTCAACCATCCCCATGTAACCTACTCGCAGTTCATTTCCTGTGATCAGACTTTTCGGATCACTAAAACGCCAGTTATTTAAAAATTCATCTATTTCCTTTGAATCGTCCCATGCAGCAGGGACTCCTGTGAGTAATCGAGGAGTTAACGATAAAATAAAATTGGAGTCCAGTACAGAAAAAAGCTTCCTGATTTCTGCTTGAGTTAAAAGAGGCAATCCATTAACCGCAATATCCCAACCGACTATTATTTCCTTGATCACTAATGCTTTTTGTTCTTCAGAAGTGGGTAACCCCTCTGCTAAAATGACCGGTGCGAGCTTCGACAATATTCCACGATCTGCAAGAGTTAAAAATTCAAAGTCGTGCCCCAATCCGTCAGGTGCTGGAGGGATTTCTGGAGATGAGTAACAAGATTCCAATGCAAGCATAGTAATAGCGCTGAAGGCACTTTGCTTAAATAAATTTCTGCGTGTTAACATATTGATCAAACCTGCTTATTTTTTTTGGCTTCCTTCCATCGCACTTCATATTCAGCTAGGCTTGTCTCTTCCGGAATTTTACCTTCTTCAGACAACTGCTTTTCTATAAAACGGAAACGACTTTCAAATTTGTCATTTGACTTGCGCAGAGCTAGTTCTGCGTCCACTTTAAGATGTCGGGCCAGAGCAACGATACTCAGTAAAATGTCACCGAGTTCTTCTTCAACCAACTCTTTAGAAACTTCTTTTTCAACGAGCTCACTGCGTAATTCACCGATTTCTTCATTTATTTTTTCAAAATATGGCTCTATTTCCCGCCATTCAAATCCTGCTTTTGCAGCCCGTTTCCCGAGTTTATCTGCTCGCATAAGTGCCGGAAACGCCAAAGCAACACCATCCAAAATACTAGGGGATTCATCTCCCCTACGCAGAGCTTTTTCATAACGCTCCCTCTTTTTTTGCGCTTCCCATTCATCTCCGTGAAAGTCCCTTGTTCTCTGAATCTCTTTGCCAAAAACATGAGGATGCCTGCGTACCATTTTGTCTGCAATGCTTTGTGCTACTTCGTTAAAATCAAAAATACCGGATTCTTCAGCCATTCGGGAATGAAAGATTATCTGCAGCAGCAAATCACCCAACTCTTCTTTAAGTCCAGACATGTCATTTTGCTCAATTGCGTCAGCAACTTCATAAGCTTCCTCAATTGTGTAAGGCGCTACGCTTGAAAAGGTTTGTTCACGGTCCCATGGACAGCCTTCAGTCGGATGCCTTAATCTTGCCATTACGTTTATTAAATTTTCAACAGCAGATGTCTTTTTCATACGGAGCACAGCCTTCTCATATTTCCCATGTCCACGGCAACAATTTCTCCGGTTTAAACTCCCGAATGAGTGCCCTAGCCAATATCAAACCCGGATCAAGTAAATAAATCTCGCTGATTTTCCGTTCCGGAAGACCCAGTGGAATTTCTGTGCAGCCTAAAATTATGGCTTGAACACCCTGTTTTTCTAGGATACCAATTCCCTCTAGTAAAACCTTTTTGGCTTTTTCTGTTACAGGATGAGCCTGAACTTTTATTCCGTGTTCAGGATTAAAAAGGGCTTCGTTATGTAAATGCTGTTGTTGCGCTTCGTTGAGGGTCCTTATTTCATATCCTGAAGCACTGAGAAGTTCAGGGTAAAATCCTGCCTTCCAAGTTCCAATTGTTGATAGAACACCAACAGTTTTTACTTCAGGACAGTTTTCCTGCAGGAAAAATATTGTTTCAGATATCATGTCGATAATTTTAAGGCATTTCCCCGATTGCTTCCATTTTTCAAGAAAGACATCCTTGATAGCCGGTGCATGGGCAGTGTTACACGGAATGCCCACAACACTTGCGCCGAGGGTTTTTAAATCACATAAGTTACGGAAGATTGAATGGGCTGGATTACTTGTAATTTCCCCTAAGAGAAAACGTGTGCGGTCTTCAATTTTATCCGGTGTAGAAATGAGTAGAGTAGGCAGATAATCCTGATCTTTTTCTGCTATTGTCTGCTCTAGTATTTTTTGCGCTAAATCAAGTCCTGCGTATGGACCTGCACCTCCAACGATGCCGATTTTTGCATCATCGACGCTCATGATTTTGTCTTTGTTGAGGAATGTAGAAAATAATGATTGTTAAGAATATATCTAAAATCAACCACGCACCAGAATATGCAATTCATAAACTAAAAGAGAAGTTTTGCAGTTGCTGGATATCTTCGGACGGAATGAAGCTATTTTGTGGCTTTTACAATTTCAGCGTTAGTAATTAAAAGAAAATAATGATTAAAGCCAGCGTTTACGTCTTCTGTAATTTTTTAAATCACGGAAACTTTTTCTTCCGCTGCCACCCATGCCTAAATAGAATTCTTTGACATCTTCATTTTCACGCAATTCTTTACCTTCACCATCCATCACAACTCTCCCATTTTCCAGCACATAACCGTAATCGGCATAACGCAAAGCTATATTTGTATTTTGTTCTGCCAATAAAAAACTGACACCTTCACGTTCGTTGAGATCTTTGACAATTTCAAATATTTCCTCAACAAGCTGAGGTGCAAGCCCCATGGATGGTTCATCAAGTAGGATCATTTTAGGTTTTGACATCAATGCTCGGCCGATTACCATCATTTGTTGTTCGCCCCCAGAAATGTAACCCGCTTGGCTTGATTTTCTCTCTTTTATACGTGGGAAATAATTATAAACTTTTTCCAGATCCGTTGTGATCACAGATTGAGATTCCTTTCGAGTATATGTACCAGTGAGCAAGTTTTCTTCGACAGTCAAATGCTCAAAAACATGACGTCCCTCCATAACCTGAATACAACCTCGTTTAACTAATTCATTTGGTGAGAGATCATGAACCTGGATACCATCAAATTCAATACTACCTTTGGTAACTTCTCCACGTTCCGCATTGAGTAAATTTGAAATGGCCTTGAGTGTAGTAGTCTTACCAGCACCGTTTGCACCAAGAAGGGCGACTATGCTACCCTTTGGTACTTCCAATGAAGTGCCTTTCAGAACAAGGATCACATGGTCGTAAATGACCTCTATGTTGTTAACGCTTAACAATTAATTACGCCAAGGAGTGTTTTGAATTCAAAAGAAAAAAGGGAGTGTTAAAACAACAACTCCCTTTTTATTATTCAAATTGAAAAGAAAATTACGAACAGGGAATAGTCCTATTAGGGACATTGTTTTTTGTTTTGTAAGCAGCCGCAGCCTTTTCCAGCATCGGCCTCACCCTGTCCATGGAGTTTATCCATCCGGATACCCTTTCCCAACTTGTTCCATTCCACTGCTGAATAAATATGGGGCCGTTATTCGCATGGTCATCACAGGAAATCTTGATAGGATTCGTGAATCCTTGTAAACCAATTTCTGCCATCCTGGCAGATGTAAGGTTTAGATTTTCCATTCCCCATCGCGTTTCTTCTCCGTTGACAACCCTGTTACCAAATTTACCCTGCGCGGCTCTTATTGATTCTGCAATAAGTACAGAATTGAAAACTCCTCTCATATAGAGATTCTCTCCAACACGGGAGCGGTCTTTGACCTGACTTTTTCCTTTATCAACTACATACTTCAAAATGTCCTGGATAGCAGGATAATCGGTTCCTATTCCATGGAAATTTGCTGATTTATATCCTTTAGCAGCTTTACCGGCTGGACGGGCATCATCTTCACCTCCTGACCACCAGACACCTACGAATTTCTCCATATTGAACTTAATTCGTGTTGCTTCTTTGATGGCTGTGGGATTCATAACACCCCATCCCCACATTATCATCCAATCAGGTTTTTCTTTACGAACCTTGAGCCAATGCGATGACTGATTCTGGCTTTCCTTGAATGCCACCGGTATAGTGAAAAAATCATATCCCAATTCACCAGAAAGTTCTTCTAACAATGGAATAGGTTCTCTTCCATAACCTGATTCAAGAAAGATGAATCCTATTTTCTTTCCCTTCAAATTACTCATTCCACCTTCCTGATGGCCGATATATTTTATGATCGCAGAAGCTTGGTTCCAGTAGGTCGAGGGATAATTAAAAACCCATGGAAAAACATCGCCAACTGCTGCTGCTGATAGTCCATAACCCATAGTTAGAAGCGGGATCTTGTCTACAGGTGTTTTTGGAATCAATTGAAGTGAGATCCCAGTAGACCATGGGTTTATCATGGCGGGATTTTTTCCTTTTACTTTTTCATAACACTCAACCCCTTTTTTAGTGTTATATCCGGTCTCACATTCTTCCACGATCAGCGGAACCCCACCTATACCCCCATCTCTCTCATTCAGCATGGTTAAATAATCAGCCATGCCATTTCCAGTAGGAATTCCACTTCCAGCAAACGGGCCAGTTTTATAAGTAAAAAGTGGAATATAAATTCCTTTCGCAGCCATTACTCCCTGAGAAAACCACAAGCAAGATATGACTGAGGCGATAAAAATAAGGAAATTTTTATTTTTCATAGCAACTCCTTTAGCGTGATTTATATATTTTGATGAAACCTAGGCCTAACCACTGGGCACGATTTCAACTGAGTCAGAACAACTCTGACTCTTCCACAGGCATGATTTCTCTACAATTATCAGTAGGGGAATGGCCATACCCGAAGTTTTTCCCTCATAATAGTCCATATTTTTGCTAAACCATGAGGTTCAAAAATCAGAAAAAGCACAATCAATGCACCCAATATCATAAAATTAAAATGTTCAACTGTTGCTGCATTAATAGGCATTCCTAACATCCTTGGCAGATTCGTAATCAGAATTGGAATAAGAACAATAAATGCCGCACCCAAAAATGCTCCTGAAATGCTACCCAAACCGCCAATGATTATCATGAATAAAATTTCAAATGAGATGTTAATGTCAAAAACTTCTACTTCGGCAGAACCCAAATAAGCAAACACGAACAATGCACCGGCAACTCCAGCGTAATAGGAACTAATGGCAAATGCAATCAATTTTGTTGTGAGGGGTCGTATGCCAATCAATTCCGCTGCAATATCCATATCTCTGATGGCCATCCAAGCCCTTCCAATTCTCCCTCTGACAATATTTACAGCGATTAATGCCAAAAAAGTTACGATGCATAATACAACCACATAACGTGTCTGTGCAGTAGCAATAGGACCTGTTACAGCAATATCAAAAAATTTTCTTACAGGTACTTCAATTGCTCCTGAATCATTATAGTTGTAAAACCATTTCACTCTTCCGAAAAGCCATTCAAAGAAAAATTGGGCAGCTAGTGTTGCCACTGCGAGATAGAAACCTTTGATCTTCAAAGATGGAATTCCAAAAATTAAACCAATGCCTGCAGAAAAAAAACCTGAGACAAGAATAAGTAGAATAACATTCGTCTCCGGGAAAATAGTAACCAGTTTATAGCATGAATAAGCACCAACTGCCATGAATCCACCTGTCCCTAAAGACAATTGTCCAGCATATCCAGTCAAGATATTTAGTCCTAAAGCTGCTAATGAAAAAATAAGGAATGGGATCAGAATAGCCTGCAGCCAATAGTCGTTTGCAATCAATGGAATAACTATAAATGAAAATCCAATGATTAATAATATTCCCCAACGATCCTGCTTCACAGGGAAAAGTTCCTGATCAGATATATACGTTGTCTTAAATTGTCCTGCTTCGCGATAAAACATTTTTAACTAATTTTAAAAACCTAAACTCTTTCAATAATTTTCTCTCCAAATAACCCCTGCGGTCTGAAGAATAGAAAAAATAGTGCAATCATGTAGGCCAGCCAGCCTTCAATACTTCCGCCCACCAGACCCCCCCAATAAAATTCTCCAATCTTTTCACCTATGCCAATGATCAATCCCCCGACTATTGCTCCCCGAACAGATGTGAAACCGCCTAATATCAAAACAGGTAATGCTTTAAGAGCTATAATTGAGAGAGCAAAACTAACATCACTCTTCGCACCCCACATTATTCCAGTAATCAATGCAATAACTCCGGATATGAACCACACAACTACCCAAATAGTATTGAGGGATATACCTACAGAAAGAGCCGCCTGATGATCATCAGCCACTGCTCTCAGAGCAATTCCAATTTTTGTTTTACCCAGGAAAAGTGCCAAGAAAACTAACGATAATGCGGCAATGATAGAAGCTGCTATATCTATTTCCTGCAAAATTAGCATATCATCAAAGAAAGTAATAGAGTCATAAGGCAGTAAGAGCTCTTCAGTAATCATCATTTTTGGTTCACCTCCAAAAATAAATTCACCAAAACCTATCAAAAAAAACGTAAGACCAATTGTTGCCATAAAGAGTATAATATCAGGTTGGTTTACCAGAGATCTCAAAACCAGCCTTTCGACTGAAAAAGCTAACACATACATCACCAGTATTGTTGCGGGTAGTGCAACAAATGCAGATACTCCAGCTTCATGCAGACCAACTAGAGTTAATGCCGCAAATACCACCATTATTCCTTGCGCGAAATTGAACACACCGGATGCCTTAAAAATCAGTACGAACCCAAAAGCAATTAATGAATAAAGAATGCCCGTCACAAAACCTTCCCAAATTACTTGTAGGAATAAAACAGGATCTCCAACCATATCAAAAAATGGCTGTATAAAAATCATCGTTAAAATTTCCATATTTTCAACAATTTATATTAATTTGTATGTGCAACGCCAAGATAGGCGTCTATGACTACTTGGTTACCACGGATTTCATCCGGAGTACCTTCAGCAATTTTTCGTCCGTAATCCAGCACAATTAAACGTTCGGAGAGGTCCATCACCACACCCATATCGTGTTCGATGAGAACGATGGTTGTCCCGTATTGTTCATTGATATCAATGATGAAGCGACACATGTCCTGTTTTTCTTCAATATTCATCCCCGCCATCGGCTCATCCAGTAACAGCAGTTCTGGGTCCATGGCAAGTGCACGCCCCAGTTCAACTCTCTTTTGTAATCCATAAGGCAATTTTCCCACAGGTGTGCGTCGTATGGCTTGGATCTCCAGAAAATCAATAATGTCCTCTACATATTCCCGATTTATCATCTCCTCTGTTCGGGCAGGTCCATAATATAATGCCTGCCAAAAAAGGTTTGTTTTCATCTTTAGATTTCTACCTGCCATAATGTTATTAAGTGTTGACATACCCTTGAAAAGGGCCACATTTTGAAAGGTCCTTGCAATACCCTGCACCGCGGCTTCATGTGGGCGCATTTGCTTACGATGAAGTCCTTTAAAATGTATTTCCCCTTGTTGAGGATGATAGAAGCCATTGATTACATTAAGCATGGACGTTTTTCCCGCTCCATTCGGTCCAATGATAGCGAAGACTTCTTTTTCGCGTATGTTGAAACTAATGTCAGTAAGCGCTTTTACACCACCGAATGACAAACTAATGTGCTCTACGCCCAGCAGTGTTTCACCAATTTTTCTTTCCATATACGGTAATCTGTTTTTAAATTCGTTATTTATGCAGCTATAGTTTGCACATGTGATTTTATAGTGGAAGATTCTCGAATCTGCAAATTGGCGTGCACAGTACCTGTACGCCCATCTTCAAATGTCATTTGTGAATCAATTTCACAATGAGTCTGTTGAGGATCATCCAATGCGGCAATTAAAACAGCATATTTTTCCGCAACAATTCGCCGGCGCACCTTACGGGTGCGTGTAAGTTCTCCGTCATCTGCATCCAGTTCTTTATGCAAAAGCATGTATCTTTTGATTTGTGAGCCACTGAGCTTTTCATCACGAGCCAAATCCGCGTTAACACTCTCAACACATTCCTGAAGGAGATCATAAACTTCATCTCTTGCAGAAAGATCAGTATATCCAGAGTATGCTAAGTTTCTGCGTTCGGCCCAATTACCAACTGCTTCTATATCAATGCAGATAACAGCTGAAGCATAAGCTTTTTCGTCTCCGAAAGTGACCGCCTCCTTTATAAATGGGAAAAATTTGAGTTTATTTTCTATATACTTTGGCGCGAACAAGGTTCCATCCGTCATCCGGCCTACGTCTTTTGCTCTATCAATTATTTTTAGGTGTCCTTCATCATCAAAAAAACCGGCGTCTCCTGTAGCGACCCAGCCTTCTGGGTCTTTTGTATCTGCAGTTGATTCAGGATTTTTATAATAAGAATGAAAGACTCCCGGGCTACGGTAAAAAACTTCGTTATTGTCTGCCAGACGCAGTTCAACACCCGGATATGCAGTTCCTACGGTATCTGCCTTTACCTGTCCGTCAGGCTGAGCACAAATAAAAACCGAAGCTTCTGTCTGTCCATAAAGTTGCTTGATGTTAATACCCATTGAACGGAAAAACTCAAATATCTCAGGGCCAATAGCTTCTCCCGCTGTATAAGCAAGACGAGTTCTGCTCAAACCCATGTTATTTCTTAATGGCCCATAAACTAGAATTTTTCCAACGGCATATAGGAATTTTTCTAAAAAGGAAACAGGCTTACCATCAAGAATACGGATACCCACGGTTTTAGCCAGTTCCATAAAATAATTAAACATGGAACGCTTAATTTTGCTTGCGTCTTCCATTCGTATCATTACTTTTGTTAGTACAGTTTCATAAATTGCCGGAGGTGCAAAATAATAGGTAGGACCGATTTCCTTGAGATCTGTCATCACAGTTTCAGGGTTTTCAGGGCAATTCACACAAAAGCCAATGACATAAGCCTGTGCTAAAGAAAAAAATGTGTCACCCACCCAGGCCATTGGTAAGTAAGCCAAAACCTCTTCACTGCTGGTAAGATTATCAAAATCAATACTATTGCGTGCTGTTATAATGAGATTGTCTGAAGTAAGGACTACACCTTTGGGCTCGCCTGTTGTTCCGGAGGTATAGAGTAATATTGAAATATCACTACCATCACCTTTCTCAACTTCACTCAGAAAATAATCAGAATTTATACTGTGAAAAGCACGCCCTGTTTGCTGTATATCTTTGTAATAAAAAATAAATTCTTGATTATAGTCTCTCATTCCACGTGGTTCCTCGTAGCAAATAAACTCAAGGTGTGGTAAACGGTCTTTTATTTCAAGAAGTTTGTCTGTCTGTTCCTGATTCTGTACGATTGCAAATTTAGCATCTGAGTTTTCCAGAACATGAAACATTTCTTCTGCGACCGAATTTTGATAAAGTGGAACCGGAATTCCACCCAAAGCCTGCGCGGCAACCATTGACCAGTATAGACGTGGGCGATTATCACCGATCACAGCAAGTTTGTCACCTCTTTGAAAACCAATCTTTACAAGACCACAAGCCAAGTCCCGAACCTCTTCGGCAACTTCCGACCATGTCCATGACTGCCAGATTCCAAAATTTTTGAGCCTATTTGCAGGTCTATTTCCTCTTTCCCTTGCATGATCCAACAACAACTTTGGAATCGTATCTAGCTTTCTGTCTTTTGCTTTTTTTTCTGACATCTCAGTCCTTACTTGTAATAATTTACAAGTAAACAAAATACATTTTAGATTAAGTTTGAATTTAAAATTAGTTAATTTTTTCTTTGTTGAGTCTTTTATCGTAATTTAAATTTGCATTTATCACTTAATTAATAGCTCTTTCAGTATACCAATGATTTCCTAAAACAAGGCCAAGAAAACATCCCAGTAAAACCCATTAAGATTTTAATGCTACTTTTAAAGGGTCTAAATTACAATAGAAACTATATTTAATTTATTTTTTTGAAATTACTAAAAATACATCATTACAAAAACAAAATGTGTTGACTATCGTTAGAGGCTGCGATACGCTTAAAATTTTCAATGACATTTTCAGAAGTAAATACTGGAATGGCTATTATTAACTCAAACAGGGAAACAAAAATGAAAACTTTATTAAAAATATTTTTCCTAAGTACAGCTTTGCTTGGATTGTTGGTATTACCAACATTGGGAGCAGAATGTCCTCGTGGTGATTTAGATAAGCGCTACTGTGACGTAAACGGCGATTTGATAGCTGATACACCAACGGATTCAAGCAAATTGGTGGATCCAAGCACTTTGATTTTTGCCTACACTCCAGTTGAAGATCCAGCAGTATACAAAGAAGCATGGTCTGATTTTCTGATTCACATGGAAAAAGTGACTGGGAGAAAAGTAGTGTTTTTTTCGGTGCAGTCAAACGCAGCTCAAATTGAAGCCATGCGCTCCGGAAGATTACACATTGCAGGATTCAACACAGGTTCCAATCCACTTGCTGTTAACTGTGCGGGTTTTGAGTCTTTCACTATCATGGCCAGTCTTACTGGACATTTCGGATATGAAATGGAAATAATCACATATCCCGGTAGTGGTATCAATAAAGTAGAAGATATCCGTGGAAAAACTCTGGCGTTTACTTCGCCAACTTCGAATTCTGGTAAAAAAGCACCATCTGCGATTTTAAAGAGTAAGTTTAATATGATTGCAGACCGTGACTTTGAGCCTGTCTACTCTGGGAAACACGACAACTCAATTCTTGGTGTTGCTAACAAGGATTACGTGGCTGCCTCAATTGCAAACTCTGTTAAATCACGAATGATCAAAAGAGGTGTGATAAAAGCAGATGACGTGATCACTATTTACAAGTCTCAGACTTTCCCAACCACTGGTTTTGGATATGCCCACAATCTGAATCCAGCACTCAAGTTAAAAATCCAAGAAGCATTCTTCAGCTTCCAATGGGACAAGCCAGACTGGGGACAGCAAAAGTTGGTACCGACTACCCTGAAAGAGGAATTTTCCAAATCTAAAGAAGGGCAATTTATTCCAATTACCTATAAAACACATTGGGCTGTTATTCGAACCATCGACAAAGCAAACGGTGTTTCTTACGCTTGCAAATAATTACCTCATCGGTTCCAGTGGCTTACCCGATACCGGGATTTTTCTATTGGGACCGAACACGCTCCTGCGTGATAAAAAATATCTATGCTTGAAATAAAACAACTCATAAAAAAATATAGGACTGGTGACCTTGCCATAAATGGTGTTGACCTGAAAGTTGAAAAGGGTCAGGTAATGGCCCTCATAGGTCCATCCGGTGCTGGCAAAAGTACCCTAATAAGATGTGTAAACCGGCTTGAAACTCCAACATCAGGAGAAATATGGCTCAATGGTGAAAACATTGTAAAGTTGCGGTCAGGAAAGTTACGCAAAGCCCGCAGGAACATGGGCATGATTTTTCAGGAATATGCACTCGTTGAACGACTGACAGTCATGGAAAATGTACTCTCAGGACGTTTGGGGTATGTCGGATTCTGGAGAAGTTATTTGCGAAAATTTCCACAAACTGATGTTAAGGAAGCCTTCCGACTTTTAGAAAAAGTCGGATTGGAAAAGATGTTCAATAAAAGAGCAGATGAACTTTCAGGAGGACAACGTCAAAGAGTCGGTATTGCCCGTGCTTTAATTCAGAACCCTGATATTTTGCTAGTAGACGAACCAACTGCGAGTCTCGATCCAAAAACCTCACGCCAGATAATGCGTCTCATCACAGAATTATGTGAAGAGCATCAACTGGCAGCAATCATCAATATCCATGATGTTGCACTAGCCCAGATGTTTGCCGAACGTATCGTCGGCTTGCGTGAAGGGAACATTGTTTACGACGGTCATCCGGACAATTTAAAACCTGATGTCCTCACCGAAATTTATGGTGAAGAGGACTGGACTGCTGTCAGAAAAAGCAAAGCAAAAAAGGGTACTGAGTCAGAATTTGATGACGAATCTGTTTCAGAAGAACACATGGCAGAAATGATGTGATATGGGCAACATGGTAACATCTCCAAATTCCGTGACTTCAGAAATTCAATCCACGTCACTTCCTAAATCATGGGCCCCTCCACCTTTTATCAAAAATCCGATTTTACGCTGGGGGTTGATGCTTGGACTTGTACTTTATTTGTACTTATCCGTTGGAATGCTTGAAGTAAATTGGACCCGAATTTATGAGGGACTCGACCGTGGGGCGAAATTTGTTTTTGGTTTCATGAATCCAAACTTTGCTGGACGCTGGTCTGACATTAGTGAAGGAATAATAGAAAGCCTCATGATGACGGTTACATCCACTGTAATCGGAATAGCGATTTCAATTCCTATCGGCTTCGGTGCTGCTAGCAATCTGGCACCGTTGCCGATATATTTGTTTTGCAGAGCAATTATTGCTCTTTCACGTAGTTTTCAGGAAATCATAGTCGCCATTCTCTTTGTAGCGATTTTTGGCTTTGGACCACTGGCAGGGGTCTTAACTCTTTCTTTTGCATCTATCGGTTTCCTCTCCAAACTGCTTGCTGAAGATATTGAAAGTATGGATAAAAGTCAGGCAGAAGCAGTTAAAGCAACAGGTTCACCTTGGTGGCAGTGGATTAATTATGGAGTCCAGCCACAGATAATGCCACGTTTGATTGGACTTTCTCTATACAGGTTGGACATAAATTTTCGTGAATCGGCTGTTGTCGGATTGGTCGGTGCGGGAGGTATTGGTGCGACACTTAACACAGCGTTTGACCGTTACGAATACGACACCGCAGCTGCTATTCTCATTTTGATTATTGGAATAGTCATGCTTTCAGAATATATTTCTGGTTACATCCGAGCAGGAGTGCAGTAATGACTGAAGCACTTTCTTCAACGCCAAAAGTCTGGCAGCATAGAAATCGCAACCAACAACTCCTTTCCTGGTTTCTCTGGTTGACTGGAACAGCGATTTTCATGTACTGCTGGCAAATGATTTCTGAAAGTACTACATGGTTTTTTGTCTGGGATGCACCAAGGATTGCCGCTGACATCGGATCACGGATGATACCTCCACGCTGGAGTTACATCAGCGAATTGTTGGAGCCACTCTGGGACACTATCAATATCGCCACGATCGGCACGATGTTGGCCATTTTGATGGCCGTACCTGTAGCTTTCCTTGCTGCCCGGAACACCACACCCAGCACTAAATTTGTGCGGCCAATTGCCCTGCTGATCATAGTTTCCTCTCGCTCAATAAACTCCCTGATTTGGGCACTTCTGCTCGTTTCTATCATAGGCCCTGGTGTAGTTGCCGGAATAGTGGCGATTAGTTTGCGCTCAATCGGTTTCATTTCCAAACTGCTTTATGAAGCAATTGAGGAAATAGATAAAGACCAGGTAGAAGCAATTTCCGCTACAGGAGCTAGTGGTTTACAGAAACTAATTTATGGAATTTTCCCTCAGATACTTCCAGCTTTTGCAGGCATCAGTGTTTTTCGGTGGGACATTAACATTCGTGAATCCACTGTGCTTGGTTATGTCGGTGCAGGGGGTATCGGGCTGCAGTTAAATGCCTCTTTAAATGTTCTGGCCTGGCCTCAAGTCACACTCATTCTGATTCTGATTCTACTGACTGTCATCTTCAGTGAATGGGTCTCTGCCAAGGTGCGACATGCTATCATTTAAGTAATTTTTGATATGCAGCCACTCTCAGATTTTCCTAAAGATACACTCAAAAATATTCGTTTTATCCTTACAGATATTGACGATACATTGACCGAAAACGGTCGCCTTCCTGCAAAAAGTTATCAAGCTTTGGAAAGACTAAAGCAAGCCGGTTTAAAAGTGATTCCCATTACCGGAAGACCTGCCGGTTGGTGTGACCAAATTGCACGTATGTGGCCTGTAGATGGGGTTGTTGGTGAAAACGGAGCCTTCTATTTCATTTATAATTCCACCTTACGTAAAATGAGACAGCGCTACTGGAAAAATGAAAATGAAAGAGCAGCTGACCGTAAAGAGCTTGAACAACTCCGGAAGATTATTTTAGATGAAGTTGAAGGCTCCTCCGTTGCTTCAGATCAAGCTTTTCGGGAAGCAGATTTGGCGATTGATTTTTGCGAGGATATACCTGCACTTTCACAATCTGCGATAGATCAGATTGTGAACATCTTTGAACAAGCCGGCGCTATTGCAAAAGTCAGTTCCATTCATGTCAACGGCTGGTTCGGAAATTACGACAAACTGTCGATGACAAGAATTTTATTTGCGGAATGCTTTCAAACTGATATGGATTTAGCTCAGGATCAAATTGTCTTTTGCGGAGACTCACCGAACGATGAGCCTATGTTCGGATTTTTTGAAAATTCAGTCGGGGTCGCCAATGTTTTGGACTTCGTAGACACTATGGAACAACAACCTTGCTGGATAACAAAAAATAGAACCGCATCAGGATTTGTGGAACTTAGCGAAGTGATCCTAAACGCACGTTCAGCTACTTCGATCTAACTTTCATTCACCAAACCATTTTAAATTCAATTTCCATTACACTTACCAATATTGAGAGCGAGGTTACCGTTCAATTTAAAATGGTATTCAATAGCCATAAAAATAAATGAAATAATGTAGGCCTAGTTAGGTAACAACGGCAATCCAGAAAATCGAATAATTTAAACTAATTCCATGACTCTGCCGCAGAATTAAATAGACATAGATCTGGATGATCCTCAGTACGTAATATTTTTTTGGTTTCTCACCGACTGCGATAATAGACTGATCCGCCAAAAGAGGAAACGGAACATAACTTTGTTTTCCAAAAATACAGTCTAACGTTTCCACCGACCATTAACACATTGTTTGGTAATTTTATTACATCTGATGTATCATTTTTTGCATACATATAAAAATTTTCATACAAAATATATATGTAACTAAGGCAATTTTTATTGCATTAATTATTCGCCACTACTTTAGTAGCTTTCAAACAGTTTTCTGGCAACTACCAAATCAAAATGGGCTAAAGTTTTTGTTCAAAATGAAACAGCAGCAATTTTTAAATTTAGCAACTGCAGGTGAAGCAGAAGAAAAATTTTGGGATGCAGTTAAACCTCAACCATTAGGCGAAGAATTGGTACTACTGGAAAAGTCCCATGGTCGAATTTTAGCTTGTGATGTTTTGGCACGGCATAATGTACCTTATTTTGACCGAAGTAATTTTGACGGTTTTGCGCTGCGTGCGGAAGACACTTTTGGCGCACAAGAAACGGCTCCAGTTTTGCTGAAATTGAATCCTGAAATACTAGCCTGCGGTGTGATTCCCAAGATTGATGTCACTCCGGGTACAGCTACCCCAATTTCTACTGGCGGAGTCCTCCCACGAGGTGCTGATGGTGTTGTTATGATAGAAAATACCTTTCCCGATGAAAACACATATTCAGGAGAAAACCAAATTAAAGTCGTAAAACCGATTGTACCGAGCTCCGGAGTATCTTTGGCGGGTTCTGATATTGGAGCGGGAGAAGTAGTCCTCAGAATTGGCGAATATCTCGGTTATAGGGAAACCGGTACTTTGGCCGCTTTGGGAGAAGCAAAAGTCAAAGTTTGGAAGAAACCCAAAGTTGCTGTAATTTCTAGTGGTAATGAACTAATTTCCCCTGGAGAACAAATGGAAATAGGAAAAGTCTATGATTCAAACTCAACCTTAATTGCTCATGCCGTTGAAGAACTTGGTTGCGAAGCAGTACGTTTTGGAATTGTTGCTGATAACGATACACAAATTGAAAAGGTCCTGCGCCAAGCACTTGAATTGGATTTTGTACTGCTCTCTGGAGGCACCTCAAAAGGTGAAGGTGATTTGAATTACCAAGTCTTTGAAAATTTCCAAAAATTAGGCGTTCTCGTACACGGAGTTTCACTCAAACCTGGTAAACCTCTTTGTCTTGCCTTACTTGAAGAAACACCTGCGGCCATCCTACCTGGGTTTCCCACATCTTCCACATTTACCTTCCACAAATTTATTGCTCCGGTTCTTCGTGTAATGGCTGGACTTGAACTCGAACGCAGTACTTATATTAAGGCAAAAGTGCCACAACGCATCAATTCCGAAAAAGGGCGTACTGAATTTAACCTCGTCCATCTGGTACATAACGAAAATGGATTCAGTGCATATTCTACCGGAAAAGGTTCGGGGTCTATAACAGGTTTTGCCAGGGCAGACGGATTTATGGAAATTCCGCGGAATACTGAAATGCTAGAAGCTGGAGAAATAACAAATATACATTTACTTGGAAAAACAGCGCGTCCACCAGATTTGATGATCATCGGCAGCCATTGCGTGGGGCTTGATTTTTTGATTGGAGAAATAAAAAAACTCGGTATTTCCTGTAAATTCCTTGCTGTTGGAAGCACGAGCGGCATACAGGCAGCTCAGCGAGGAGAATGTGATTTGGCAGGAACACATTTGATGGAGAAAGGATCAAATCAATATAACCACCATCTACTGACGCCTGAAATAGCATTGATTAAAGGATACCGCCGAAGTCAAGGTTTGCTATTTCGAAAAGATGATTCACGTTTTGCTTTAATCGAAAACAATGTTGAAAAGACGACTCGGCAATTGATAGAAGATCAAAACTTACGCATGATCAACAGAAATCTTGGCAGCGGTACTCGAGTTTTGCTCGATCGAATATTAGGTGATCGGCGACCTTCGGGCTTTTTCCAGGAGGCTAAATCACATAATTCTGTAGCTGCTGCAATTGCTCAAAAACGAGCGGATTGGGGGATTGCCATACAATCAGTTGCTGAAGATTCAGGTCTTGAATTTATTCCAATTCAAGATGAAGAATATGATTTTGTTATTCCGCAAAAGCGCCTGAATCGTCCAGAAGTGAGGCAATTTATAGACTTGCTACGGAAACCAAGAATTCAAACACAATTGAATAAACTTGGTTTAAAGGTGGATACTCGTGAATTAAAAACATAATATTTTAATACTCAAACAAAATAACAAACTATTCACATGTCATTACTTTATCTTAAGGCTCTGCATCTCATTGGAGTTATTGTCTGGTTTGCAGGACTGTTTTATTTAGGGCGTCTTTTTGTTTATCACTGTGAAGTGGATGAGCGTCCAGAGTCCGAAAGTCGAATCCTCAAAGCCCAATTCGAACTGATGGAAAAGCGGCTTTATTACGGAATTACTTGGCCCGGGCTGTGCATCACAATTTTATTCGGAACTGCCATGCTAATGGAGTGGGGACTACCCCCTTGGATTCATACAAAAATAGGATTGGTAATTTTACTAGTTATATATCACTTGTGGTGTGGTCACCTAAGAAAACAATTATTTCATGAGAAATGCAATTGGAGTGGAAAACATTTCAGGATTTTTAATGAAATCCCTACACTGTTGCTGGTCACCATCGTTTTTCTAGTAGTCTTCAAAGAAGCTCTTTCGTGGAGCATATTTTTGCTAATTCTGGCCGGGATGATACTGACAATAATAGTTACCGTGCTGTGGCTGGCAAAAAGGCGGGGAGAAGTGGCCGTGGTAAATAATCGAGACTAAGGCAAATTATGAAAAGAAATAAAAAATCACTAAGTTTTTTTCTTGGAATCATCATTGCTGCCGGAACAACAGGTTGTGGCTGGTTTGGAGAAAATGCTGAACCAAAAAATGAAGCATATGAATCTGGAAAAAGAGCACTAAGCAAAGGGAAATACGAAGTAGCAAAGGCTCATTTTCGTAGAATTGAACAAAGTTCTCCTTATTATCCACAAGCAGTATGGATGATCCAAAAAGTGCCTTTCAAAAAAGGTTTGGCGGCTTTTGATCAAAAAAATTATCAGATTGCAGTCGTTGATCTTTCAAAAGTACCGCTTCACTCCCCCGATTACATAGAAGCACAGCGTTACATTGATCGGTCAAATTACTACATACTGGTTGGGCGGTTCCAGCAGTCTTCTGAAATAGATCGTTTCATTCTTATCCACGAACTGGTTAACATTTCCAATAAAATAGGCGAATCAAAATTTCTTTTAGATAGTCTGGATATGATTAAGACAGGAATTGATACATCTTCTTCCAATAAACAAACCAAGGATTTGATCAATTTATTGGGCAGCGTGGTTGCTCTAAACAAAAAACCCGAAGTGCATCAGAAAGCACTGAATTACCTGCTTACAGATTTTGGACAGTTCTACGATCAAACTGAAATAAGACCTCAGGTACTGCAGATTATCGGTACTCTTAAAATGGAACATATGTAGATTTTTTGCTAGTCCCAACAAATCATTAAATCAGGAATTTGTCATTTCGACCTAATTGATAAAATTTAATGTTATTAGTATTTTCACTGACACAAGATTTACTCTTTGTTTTAAATGACAAGTTTTAATACCATCTAATTTTATTTGTACTAATTAAATAAAGTCGATTCTCGATCCAGCGTCAAAATCCGTGTTAAGAATTATTCTGATGAGATCCAGACAATAATCAAAAGAGAACCAAGAGAGGAGCTTAGAATTTCTTAGAAAGATTAGCTGATAAATATAACAAGTTACCTAACTCAGTCAGTCGAATCCCCCAACATTTTACGCCTGATTGCATAAAGAGTAACCCTGCTCATCCAGATACTAATTCCACCCATCATCACAATCTGTAAATATGCCATACTCTCCATCTTAAATGAGATTAAGAAATCATACATACCATGTAGAAAAGATGAAATAATCCAACCCTGAATAATCGTGATCATCGGATAATAAAAACTGAATCTTTTTTTATTGCCTTCCTCAAGTAGAAGACGAGATTTTGCTACATAATATCCCATTGGTACACTCATAAAAATATGGGCGGGGATTGTGATTACAGTCCTTGTAATAACTACCGCCAACCCATATTGATTCAGGTAAAAAAAGTTCTCCAATGTCGCAAATCCAACAGAAATCACCGCTGCATAAAGAATTCCATCAAAAGTTTCCTCTAAATGACGGCTCGGATAAACCACAACTAGCAGGACAAGTAATTTAGCAAATTCTTCATTAAATCCTACAAAAAACCAAAATCCTGTACTGAATAAAGATATAGACTTGCCGAACGCAATAATCTGTGGCCAATGTGCATCGGGCCAGAAAAGTGTGTACTTCTCAACTGAGTGATTTAAAAGCAACGCTAGCAATCCTGATCCCATGCCTCCAATGAACAATATCAGCAGTAAAGGCAGGTAAACTTTTTTATAACGCTGTGCATGATAAAAAACCCAGCCCCAGAGAATTCCGGGTACAATGACTATACCAATGATTGGGAGCATACTTTATTATCCTATATGTTGTGATTCCTCTGGATTCATGGCATATTCTTGATAGAAAACCTTCATTCTGGCATATTGACTTGATGGTGCTTAAAATATCTTAGAAGAATATTAGGAAAGAATCCAATGCAACGAAAATCTCCCTCTCAATCGAAGGAAAGTTACGATTCAGATAAATTTGTACGAATCATCAAGTCCTCCCGTTATTTTAGAAATATCAGCCTGGATAATTTAAAGGAAATACTCTGCCAAGGTGAATTTGTTTCATTGAGAGATGGAGAGTATCTCATGCACGATAAACAGTTTAAACCTCCTGAATTAATCATACTTTTGGAAGGTTCGCTTGTTGTAACATCAAAGAATCATTTCATCATGCGTCTGAATCATCCTGGAGATATCTTTGGTGAGATGTCTATTATTTCAGATAATCCAAATTCTTATGCAGACGTAATTTCAGAAGAAGATTCTCTAGTAGTAATTTTTCCGAAACACCTTTTTAAAGTTTCTGAAGAGGACACAAAAGTTTCTATTGTATATTATCTTTTTGCACACATTCTTGCAGAAAAACTAAGACACGTTACTGCACGTTCACAGCTGAATAATAGCACCCGCCTAAACAAAGAGCCTATTCCGCTGATTGGCATCCTTGATTCTGACAAACAGTCAAGAAAGAAAATAAAATCAACTCTAGAAAAGATCTGGATAAATTCTAGAGTAATAGAAATAGACTCTTATCATAATTTTTTTGAAAAACCATTTGAAAATAATTTTGATTTTATAATTACTGATCCAGAAATGATTATTCGAGGCTCTTCGCAGAAAGATGAAATCAGAAACATGATAGAAATCTGCAGTTCGCATATGGCACCAATGTTGGTCATAAGTCAATATTGTGAAAAATTGAAGAACAGACAATTCCTCTCAGAACTTGGTGTCACTGATTTTTTGACAAAGCCTTTTTCAACGTTTGACCTACAACATCTTCTCAGCAAATTCCGTAAAGACCATTACATCCTGCAAGAGCTAAAAAACGTCGAGATCGTGGCTGATACAGATAGACTTACTGGACTAGCCAACCGCCGAAGGATGGATGAATTTCTGGAAGCAATCTTCAATCTTTTCCCAGAAGAGAAGCAACCGTTTTCTCTTATCATCGCAGATGTGGACCAATTTAAACAATACAATGATGCACATGGACATCAACTTGGTGACATAATACTAGCTTCAGTCGCCGCCATTATTAAAAAATGCATCCGCAGAGGTGACCTGGCGGCACGGTTTGGCGGAGATGAATTTGTTGTTATTTTACCCAACTGTGATAAAGAGAATGCTGTGCTGATTGCAAACAAAATACGGTTGGATATTGCTAAGGATAAATTCAAATATCAACAGCAACAACTTGGAAAACAAACGTGTACTTTTGGAGTTGCGACTTTTCCAGAGGACGCAGATACCACGGAACTACTACTAAAAAAAGCTGACGATAGTTTATATAAAGGTAAATCAGACGGAAGAAATAAGGTGATTGCCGTCAAACCGCTTTAATTTTTTGGCTAGTGCAAATTTTCTTATTAAAATATAAACAAAATTTGAGGCCTAATGTATAACATAATGCTCATTAATATTTCATAGTAACAAATTCCAATAAATTACCCCAAGCGAGAAATCAAAAACTGGACTCGCAAAAAGTAATTGATATAATTATATTTTATTGTCAAACTAATTATAAGCAAGGACAAACTTTAGAATGTTTACAATTGCAACATTAATAATTATCAAAAGAATGGATTAAGGTCTTGCAAAAAACTTCAAGTTAACGCATTATGATAGGGTTTAGCGGTAGTAAATTTACATACTGTGTAACTAAATTCTTGACAAGATTAGAGAAAAATAGATAGAGATAAAAATGAATACCAAATTTGCCAGAAAAGAAGATTTTTACAACGGTACAACCCCACGAGTCTGGTGGATAGTAGATGCAGAGGGTCAGACTTTAGGCCGGATGGCAACAAGAATTGCGCATGTTCTTAGAGGGAAACATAAAGCATTGTTTTCACCACACGTTGATACAGGAGATTTTGTTATTGTAGTTAACGCAGATAAAGTACACGTTAGTGGAAAGAAAGAAGAAGACAAAATGTATTACCATCATACAGGTTATCCAGGTGGAATTAAAAGTGCTAAATACTATGAATTAAAGGAAAAACATCCTGAGCGCATCATAGAAGGTGCTGTCAAAGGTATGTTGCCAAAAAATGCTCTAAATAGACGTTCCATGCAACGTTTAAAAGTTTACATAGGTTCGGAACACCCTCACGAATCTCAGCAACCTCAGAACCTTAATATTTGACCTATGGCAAAAAAAACTACTGTTCAATACTACGGGACCGGTCGCCGGAAAGACTCTGTAGCCCGCGTTTACCTCCGTCCAGGAAAAGGTAACATAGTTATTAATAAAAGATCTGTTGGAGATTATTTTGGTAGGGAGACACTCAAAATGGTTCTTCGTCAACCTCTTGAGCTAACTGAATCTATTGATAAATTTGACATATTTATTAACGTACACGGCGGCGGATTATCAGGTCAGGCTGGGGCAATACGACACGGTATATCCCGAGCTTTGTTACTCGCGATTGAAGACTCACGAGATGTACTCAAAAAAGCAGGGATGTTGACTCGTGACTCGCGTAAAGTTGAGCGGAAAAAATACGGTCAACCAGGCGCACGCAAAAAATATCAATTTTCAAAACGCTGATTTCTTATTTTTTTTATAACTGCTGAGTTTAGTAAAATATAGGGGTGATTCACCTTGTAAAGTACTTTTGAACTTGGCTGTTAAAAAAGAGGACTCTGCATCGCTTTTCCAAGCCGCATGGTCACAATTCTCTTCATATTTTGGACATTGGGTTCGATATTTATTACTCTCAATGTTTTCCGACCTCTCGCCAAGCGTTCAAATTCATCATTCCAAGTAATTCTTGTTTCATTTGTAATGAGTTGGCTGGTTGGAGACTTGCTGCCTCAGTGGATTATTCTTAATACTGGTATCATTCTTCTATTTTCATTTTCTGATATTTTAAACCAACCTCTTGGATGGGCTGGACTTCTAGTTCATCTTAGCGGATGGATCATTTTGATGCTTCGTCTCTGGATAATTCTATATCTACCTGAGCGACTTGAGCATAAGATGGAAGAACAGTTAGGTGTTCAATGGAACAAAAAATATCCACGGCCGCTTGTTCCCCGTAACATCCTCGAAATTGACTGGGAGTGCTGGTTTAATCCAAACACCGTATTCGACGATCCACGCATCGAAATAATTCGTGATCAGGTTTTTTATAATGAAGCAGGAGTTCAGCTAAAACTTGATATTTACCGACCACTTAACACAAAAAAGAAACATCCGGGGATACTTCAAATTCACGGCGGTGCTTGGATTACTGGCAGTAAACGACAAGCTTCTTTTTTAATGACACGAATGGCTGCACGAGGCTGGGTTTGTTTTTCGGTCAGCTACCGTTTCAGTCCGGACATAATTTTTCCGGAACACTTAATTGATGTAAAACGTGCTTTGCGATGGATTAGAAATAATGCGGAAGAACACGGACTGGATCCAGATTTCATCGTTACGACTGGAGGCTCTGCAGGTGGACATTTAGCAGCAATGATGGCACTCACACAAAACCGAGTGGAATTTCAACCAGGATTTGAGAAGATGGATACCAGCATTCATGGTTGTGTACCTATTTATGGTGTTTTCAATTTTCATGATCCTTTTGAAAATCAGACTCCCTATCCTGCAAAAGCAAGAGTATTGAAAATGCTATGCGGAGGGACTCCAAAAAAACAGCATGATCGTTATGAGCAAATTACACCCGCTAACTGGATTTCCGGAAAGGCTCCCCCATTTTTACTGATTCAAGGCGAAACAGACGCACTGGTTTCAACTTCAGAAACGTACTCATTTTGGGAGGCTCTAGAGGCCCACAAAGTTCCTAATTCTGCATTTTTAAGTTTACCTCTAGTACAACATGCATTTGACATTTTACCTTCTTTAACGGCACAGTGTATAATACCAACAATAGAGCGATACTTAATTATGCTTCACGAAAATCATCTCTACAATTCAGGAAAAAAATGAAATCTGCAGAAAATCAAATTCCCGAAAGTCTATCTTCAAGTGAAGACTTGGTTATTCGAAATGAAGAAAATAGTGTTGTTACTTTAACCCTCAACCGCCCGAAACAGTTTAACGCATTGTCTGAAGCAATGTTGAAAATACTGCAACGTGAACTAGACTCCATCTCAAATAATGAAAATTTGCGATTAGTAATTTTGCAAGGTGCAGGCAATGTCTTCTCTGCCGGACATGATTTAAAAGAAATGATTGCCAACCGTAAAGAAGAGTACTATCAAAATCTGTTTCTACAGTGCAGCAAGATGATGATGACTCTAAATCGAATGCCTCAGCCAATCATTGCCAAAGTACATGGGATTGCAACTGCGGCAGGTTGTCAACTGGTAGCAGCCTGTGATTTAGCGGTGGCGGCGGAGGGGACAAGATTTGCGACTTCTGGAATCAATGTCGGTCTTTTTTGCTCGACTCCTGCGGTTCCAGTTAGTCGAAATATCTCACGCAAACGGGCAATGGAATTATTGCTTACAGGTGAATTTATAGATGCTGAAACAGCTCTCAACTGGGGTTTGCTTAATCGTGTTGTTCCAGTGAGAAAAATTGATGAAGAAACCCAAAAGCTTGCGGAAGCAATTCTATCAAAATCATCGTTGGCTGTTTTCACCGGAAAGAAAATGTTCTACAAACAACTCGAACATAAGATGGAAGATGCATATACTTTTGCCGGAAAAATAATGGCCTGCAACATGATGGCGGAAGATGTTTCTGAAGGCGTGGACGCATTTATCAACAAACGTCAGGCTGTATGGAAAGGTTGTTAATAAAAGGAATTAACAAATCGCTGCCCCTTTTTAATATCATAAGAAAGTTGTTTTTTAGAGAAATGTTGGAGTCTGAAAAATAGTTTGTTTTTTTTATAAACGCACATCTGAATTTCAACATATAAGGTAAAGCCTAGTGTATATGCAAAATAAGAATAAGCGACCAGAAATGACAAATGCTGGAATAGCAGCATCATATCCTGTAAGCGTTACGGATGAATTTGGTAACACTCGCAAAACTCATATCACCGGCGAACGCCCCTTGACAATCTACATTGACAAACAGGAAATTGTTACACTAATGACTTTGGGTAAATACCCAGAATTGCTGGTAATGGGTTACCTGCACAATCAGGGTTTTATTAAAACCGTGGCAGAAATAAAAGCTGTGCAAGTCGATTGGGACATCGAATCGGCGACGGTAGTCACAACAAATGGCAGTGATAATTGGGATGAAAAACTAAAGAAACGTACCGTAACTTCCGGATGCGGTCAGGGCACCGTGTTCGGTAATATAATGGAAGATTTAGAAAATATAAATCTGACAAAACCAAGTTTAGTACAATCTTCTTTTTATCGACTATTACATAATATTCGTTTATACAATGATGTTTACAAAAAATCCGGAGCAGTACATGGATGCGCTTTATGTAGAGGTGAAAACATCGAAATTTTTATTGAAGATGTTGGTCGCCACAACGCGACAGACGCCATTGCGGGACATATGCTATTAGAAGGTATAGACGGTGAAGATAAATCTTTTTATACTACCGGGCGTCTGACTTCAGAAATGGTAATTAAAGTAGCACAAATGGGAATTTCAGTTTTATTTTCACGTGCTGGAATCACGCAAATGGGATTTGAACTCTCAAAAAAACTAGGCGTAACTACAATCGCCCGAGCTGGGGGTAAACATTTTCTTGTTTACAACGGTGCGGATACATTGATTTTTGACGCAAAACCTCCGGGAAAAACTGCTACTTGATTTGAAGGTTCAACAAACCATAGTTAGGACAGTCACCGTAAATAACAACAGAGGATAGCTTAATTAGAAGTATAGCCGAGAAAAATTTTAAGAGACGTTTTAGCCGGTTAAACAAGACGCTTAATATCTGCAGCTTAAAAAATAATATATTTTATCTTACAACAAAGGAAATAGCTCTCATGACAAAAACATCCAATATTTAACTTTGGTAAAGCAATAATTTTATTAATTGGCTGTAAAGATTATTAAACAATATTATTCTTTATTAATGAATAAGTAGATATATGTAACTAAAAACATAATCCAAGTAATCACTTTTGACTGAATTAGAGCAATACAAACAAGAGGTGCGTGAGCGTCTCAAGAAGATTTTCAAGGCATCTGGAAAATCAAGCCGCGCTTTTTCGGAGAGCATTGGATTGAAGCCAACTTCTTTCCACAAAGTCTTGACAGGTCCAGCAGGGTTGACAATTCCTCTGGCAAACTCAATTGAGTTGAAACACGGATACCGTGCAGAATGGATCTTGAACGGCAAAGGAAATATGAAAGTTTCTAAACGCAGCCAGCTTTCACCTTTGGAAATTTGTTTCCTGGATGTTTCATTCTCAAGTTCTCAAAAATGGAGCATACTTGAATTGTTGATTTTTGAAAAACTAAATAAAAATATTGATGATCAATACTGGAAAAATCTAAGAGAAAGGGTGGATTCAAAGATCGCTGATTCTAAAAGATCAGTTTCCCAACTCAATCTGGAGCGAATCTCGCAAGTTTTTCGTGAACTCAGAGAAGAAGAAAAGACTTGTATTGAAAACCATGACACACAGGGGCAAAATAAATATGCATTACTGACCCAAACTCTGTTGCTAGCAACTTATTTTGCAGATAAATGGTATGATGTAAAAAACGAGTGTGCTGAGTATCAAGAATTGCAAACAGAAGATAATCTATCCGATTTTGAAAAACTACATTCTTATATTAATTCTTTAAAGGAAGAGATTAGAGAGTAAAAAATAATTTGGATGTTTATAGTAGACCAAACTATTAGATAAGTAATTCATCATTCATGTTTTATTTTTTTGGATCTAATCTTTTTTTTGCAAAATACTTTTTAATGTGTATTTCAAAAAAACTTACTTATTCATTCCAGCGGAAGAATGAATTTAAATGATTTAGGAGGTTTTTTTTGGTAGCGGAAAATGTTTTGTTGGAACTTTTTAAATTTCCTTTAAGTAATCGCTTGCTAAAAATATGAAACGAGATTTAATTACGCGTTTCCAAATTAACGCTTTAAAAAGTTCTGTTTGATAAATTCAGCTATTTCAGCAATATCATTTAAATCCAAAACGGGCAGCTGATTTATTTCGTCTGTTGGCAGATCTGTCGCTAATGCAATTATGCTGGAGTCATTTGGGTATAAAAAAGGTTTGCCCTCACTTGGCCTATGAAGTTCAATCTTTGGTAGCGTTTCATGCTTAAAACCCTCAACTAAAACTAAATCCAACTCACTGAGAGACAAATGTCGCAACAACTCTTCCAGTGATGGGTCACCTTTCCTTTCAGGAGACTCATGTACAAGTGCCCATCGTTTGGCTGAAGCGACCATCATTTCGTATGCTCCTGCTTTCCGCAACTCATAACTGTCTTTACCCGGATGATCAATATCAAAATGATGATGAGCATGTTTTACCAATCCTACTTTTAAACCATTTTCATTTAAAATAGGAATCAATCTTTTCAGCAAAGTTGTTTTTCCGGTTCCGCTATAAGCACAAAATCCAAGGAGTGGAGGAGCTGTTTCAAACATATAAAAAATACTCTTTAATTTAGCTCAATATTTTATCTAGAAAAATTTTTGTAAAATGATGGACTGTTCGAAATTAAGTTTCTATCAATTTCCCATTCACGAGTTCGAAATGCATATCGGCTAGTCCATCAAAATATTGTGGTACATGGCTGGTGATAACAATTGAAGTACCAGTTGATTTCAAAAATTGCATTGAATGACAAGCATGCTCCCTTGATTGACGATCCATGTTGGAAACCGGTTCATCCAACAATAGTACCTTTGGTTTCAAAATACATGCACGTGCAAAAGCTACACGCTGTTGAACCCCGCCGGACAAAGTATTTGCCTGTTTTTTTGCAAATTCAGTCAGTCCTGACAATTCAAGCGCCTTCTTTACAGATTTTCTACGCTGCTCGCGAGTCATAGTATTAAATCGCAAACCATAAGCAATATTAGATTCTACAGTAGTGCTGAACAAAAAGGCCTGTTGATGCAGGTAGATAATTTTCTTACATATATCAGGCATAATTTTTTCCCAGCTATGTGACTTTCCAGAAAATTCTATTTCAGCTTTTTCTGGTTTTTCAAGTCCAGCGATTATTTTCAGCAAAGTTGTTTTTCCAGATCCGTTTTTTCCGGTGATCAGGGTACACTTTTCGGGATAAAGTGACAAATCAACTTTCCTCAGAATTTCAACTTTATCAAAAGTTTTTTGAATACCATGAAAAACAAACAACGGTTCGGTCATGTATTCCCCCCATTTTTGCTCTGAATATAACTCAACAATGCAGTTAACAGAAAAGCGAGAGATAATAATACAAAACCCAACGCGATCCCCTGCGCAAATTCTCCTTTACTGGTTTCAAGTGCAATTGCAGTAGTAATGTTGCGAGTATATCCCATGATATTCCCACCAACCATCATCGATATTCCTACTTCCGAAATAACCCTACCAAATCCTGTAAGGACTGCAGCTAGTAAACCATATCGTACCTCATAAAATATAGTTAGGATTATGTGCCACCTAGGCGCACCCAGGGTACGGGCTGTTTCCCATACCCTGACGTCAGCTGCCTGAATTGCCGCATAACCCAATGCAACCAGAATTGGGAAGCACAAAATCATCTGTCCAATTACCATGGCACTTTGAGTAAATAATAACCTTAAATCACCAAAAGGTCCTTGACGAGTCAACAATACATATAGGAATAATCCTACTACAACAGTTGGCACAGAAAGCAGTGAATTAAAGAAAGCAAGAATAATTCTCACTCCAGGATAATTGCCATAGGCCAAACTGAAGGCCAGCAACAGGGCTAAAGGGGTGGTTAAGGAAATTGCTTTAATTGAAACCGAAAATGAAAGCAAGACGATTGCCCATAATTCTGCATCACCGTATAACAGTAATTGCAAAGCTTGTTGTATAGTTGAAAGTAATCCTTCCATTTCAGTTATTAATTGCAGTTGGAAAAAACAAAGGTTGACCTTTCATACGGAAATTCTTGATAAGATTTTGACCTTCAACGGATGTCAACCAGGCTATCAGTGACATAGCGCCAAGATAGTTGATAGTTGGATAACGTTCAGGATTAACCGCGATTACGCTGTATGGATTAAATAATAAAGAATCTCCTTCTACATATAATTTAAGCGACAACTTTGAACGCATAACTAGCCATGTTCCTCGGTCAGTAATAGTATAAGCATTCAATTCATTCGCCATTTGCAGTACACGTCCCATACCTTGTCCTACTTCTCGATACCATGAAAGATCAGGTTTCAACTTTGCTTTTTTCCAGAGATGTATTTCCTTTTTGTGAGTACCGGAATCATCACCACGCGAAACAAACAAATATTTCCCATGGGCTATGTTGTGAAGACTTTCCAGTACATCATTTTGTCCTTGAATTTTTGCTGGATCATTATCAGGACCGACAATCACAAAATCGTTGAACATAATACTACGACGATTTAATCCATATCCTGCATCAACAAAGCGCATTTCTTCTTTTGGTGCATGAACAAGTACAACATCCACATTACCGTCCTGCCCCATACGAAGTGCCTGCCCAGTGCCAACAGCAAGGACATGCACCACATTTCCCGTTCTCTTTTCAAAATACGGGATTATAATTTTAAGCAGACCAGAATTTTCGGTGCTGGTTGTCGTTGCTAATTTGATAGGTTCCCCCTTAACAAGGCCTACTACAAAAATGTAAAATAGAAATGAAAAAAATATTTTATTCATTAACAATTCAAAATATGTGTAATAATTACAAATTGGGAAATTCCCTATAAGTTAAAAACTAAAAAAAATTAAGAATTTTGAAGGAGATCTTTATTCATCATAGAGCCAGACAAGTACTTCATCACCTTCCGCAAATCCTTCTGATTCTTCCTCAGTCAACAAAAATGCATCGGCTTCCGTGGTAGACGATAGTATTGAAGCGCCACCGGCAGCGATAAAAAAGGCCCTATTTTTTTTAATTCGGAGACGTACATATTCAATGCGCCCAATTTGCGAAGATATTTTAGTAGCAAGTTTTACAATTTTTTTACGGTAAGGCCAATCTTCTGAACGCCCACTCATTAGTCTGAGTGATCGTCCAACAAAATAATCATATGCAGATAAACATGAGACGGGGTTACCTGGAAGCAAAAAAACTTTTTTCACGTCACAGTTTGATTTTCCGGGAATAAGCCCAAATCCTGTTGGAGCTGCTGGACGCATAGGTATTCCATGTACCAATAATTCTCCAAGTTCATCTAGAAGAGTTGGACCATGATCCTCAATACCTACAGACGTTCCACCGGTGACGCATAATAGATCAGCATTGGATTCAATTAAATGCTTACGAAGTAAATCGCGTTCATCCGGAAGCTGATGAACTGCATTTAAAAGACCACCATCACGTTTAATCAGGGGCGAGAGCATCGCCGAATTTGAATCAATTATTTTTACTCCGCGAGCTTGTTCTATAGGCTTCAGTAATTCGTCCCCAGTAATCAATAATTCGACTTCAGGTTTACGTAATACTTTAACACTCTTCAAACCAATACTGGTTAATAATCCTATGTCCTGCGGACGGAGGACACGACCACTCTTGAGTAAAGACTGGTTTTTTTTAATATCTTCACCAATTTGCCCTACATTTTTTCCAGGAGTTACTGAATCCAAAATTTGTATTTTATTGTCAAATAATTCAGCATTTTCTGCAATCAAAACTGCATTTGTTCCTTTTGGGAGAGGCCCCCCAGTCATAATACTCAAAGCTTCTCCTGACTGAACTTCTGCATCATATGTATCTCCAGGAGTAAGTTGCCCGACAATTCGAAACATTAACGGATTGTAAGTAGAGGCACCAAAAGTGGACTCAGCATCCAGTGCATACCCATCCATCGCTGATCGAGCAAAGTTTGGTACGTTTACATTTGAAATTATTTCTTGAGCCAGAGTCCGACCGCTTGCTTCAGAAGTAAGAATCTCTTCGGAAGATAGCAAATGTGAGTGTTCTTTGATCAATTCAAGCAATTTTTTCACAGGCGTACGCTTAAGAAAACCACGCATGCGAATGTCAGCTTTTGACTTCATTTAAACCTACTGTGTTCAAGGAATTAAATTAAAATTTGAGACTAGTCAAATTCAGACTCAAAATCTTCACTAAGGTTATATTATGGGCATTTGTGAAAATAAAATAACACAGGCTTGTAGGTTAATCAATTGGACACAAAAAATTTAATGAAAATACATTTATATAGCATTCATAATTCTTTCACAAAAGCAGTAAGACGAGCAAAATTACTATTTAATAAGAGGAAGGATTATTGTTGCACCACAAAAAATGCATTTGGACCCGTGCAGAAATCTGTTTGGATCTCTTGGTGATAAACGAAAACGATTATTTTTCCACCGACCATTTCCACAAACTCAAAGCGCCATTCGTTTGTTTTTTGCTGAAATTCACGCCGAAGAATTTTAAACCTCTTCATTTCCCTTATTAAAACATATGCTACCGTAGGATGATGCTCCGACTCCTGGGAACTTCCATATATACCTGTGACCCTATATTCAGTTTCTTGATTCACTGCTTTTTCACAAAAATTTTTCCCCTTTTCTGATGACTCAGATGCCTGAACAAAAGACCCTGAAAAAATGCATAAAACTGCAAAAAACAAACGCATCATTCACTCTAACAATATAGGGGTAACTTTCACTTTGTCTCCTACCAAATCAATCTGATGAAATGAAGATTTTTGTCCTGAATAAATCCTTGATGTAGAGGATGCGGAATTAAGCAACAACAGTTCCGGGGAAGATTCTCTTAATAGCCGATGTTGCCAGTTTCGGTGAATGTGTCCATGAAGGTAAAGGCGAATGTTTGGATAACGCATCATCCACTCCCGAACTGGGACAAGATTGTAGAGTTCATGGGAATGATCCACTTCCCAGCCCTCCGGAAAAGTCAGAGGGTAATGATTAACAATGATAAAACGAGTTTTTTCCGGTAAATTACCCAACAGATTTTCTGTAGCTTGAATTGTGCTACGGCGTACCGTACCTGAGGCATTAAACAAGTCATTAGGGTGAGCACTGTCCCAACCTACTATTACCCAGTCTGAGTTTAGCTTCTTCACATGAATTTCTTCTTCTCCAAAGAATTCTCCAAAATGTTGTTTATAATAATCTTTAGCTTTGTTTTGCCTCACATAACGATCATGATTCCCAGGAATTATGGTGACACGTTTCCTATCTTTGAGAAGAGGTCCCAATGTCTCTCTCGCTAAAGCAAATTCAGCTTCCAGTGAAAGTTGGGTCAAATCTCCGCTGATTACCAGATGATCCCATTTCATGTTTTGAATTTGACCTACTAACATCTTTGCTCTTTGAAGAGGGTATTGTCTGGCACGGCGGAAAAGCAAATTTGCCACACCTAAAATTCTTTTAGATCCGCAATCTTGAAAATTTTGCGGATATGTGTGGAAATGAAGGTCTGAAATGTGTATTATTGTTTGTCTCATAAATGTTATTAAATCTGTTCGGCTGATAGATCGTTTTGGCTTTGAAATTAGACTTCCGGATTTAGTTTTAGTTTGATTTGTTTTGCAGAAAAAAAACATTTTGAGCAGAATGCCTTTTTATTGTATTGTTCGCAAGCGTTCTTTTTAATGCGGGGACGCTGACTGTTTTTTATCAATCACAAACTCAGGAGAGGATTAATGGTCCTATTACTTTTTGCATCAGCATTTCTAGGTTTAGGAATAGCTCTTATTTACTATATCAAAGTTTCAAGTATTCCAATAACACAAGGAATAGAAAACACTGAAGAAGCAGAAAAACTAACAAAAATTCACGGTGCAATTGCCAGAGGAGCAATGGCATTTCTTAAAGCTGAGTACAAGTACATGGTATACTTCATGGCGGGATTTGGGATTTTGATCGCACTTTTGATTGATGATCCACATACACCAGATGTTAATGAAGGACTTTACACTGCAATCTCATTTCTACTAGGCTGTGTAATTTCTATCCTGTCGGGATTCATCGGGATGAGAATTGCAACTATTGGCAACGCAAGAACTACAACTGCCGCAAAAAATTCAATCGCGGATGCCTTTTATGTCGCACTAAACTCTGGTGCTGTAATGGGTTTCGGCCTAGTCGGTCTAGCAGTTTTGGGACTTGTCGGTATTTACCTAGTACTTGATGCCCTTATCCCGGGAATAGAAAAACATATTTTGATGGAAGTCATGGCAGGTTTTGGACTTGGCGGCTCTTCCATTGCCCTCTTCGCACGTGTCAGTGGTGGTATTTTTACTAAAGCCGCAGATGTAGGTGCTGACCTTGTCGGAAAAGTTGAACAGGGTATCCCGGAAGATGATCCACGCAATCCGGCTGTAATTGCAGACAATGTTGGAGACAATGTAGGTGATGTCGCGGGAATGGGTGCTGATTTATTTGGTTCCTGCGCTGAAAGCACATGTGCAGCTCTAGTCATTGGGGCAGTTGCTTTTGCCACTAATCTGGAAGCTCTTTTATTTCCAATTTTAATTTCTGCAGTTGGAATTCCAATCAGTCTTCTTACTATGTTTACTGCACAAGTGAAGAAAGAGGAGGACGTTGCACCTGCATTAAAAAGACTGCTAATTGTTGCTACTGGTTTGAGTGCGATTGCAATGTATTTTGTTTCCATGTGGGCACTGCCGGAAAGTTTTGAAATAAACGGTGAGGTTTATACAAACATGGGTGTTTTTCTTTGCTACTTGACAGGTGCTGTTGCAGGGTTACTTGTTGGTTTACTGACCGAATACTATACTTCCCATGATTTCAAACCAGTTCAGGAAGTAGCAAAAGCCTCTGAAACCGGCGCAGCAACCAACATCATTTTCGGTCTCGCTCTTGGTTACCAAAGTGCCGCCGGTTCAATCCTACTTTTGGGTGCAAGTATTTTTATCCCCTTCACAATGGCAGGTATGTACGGAGTCGCAGTTGCAGCAATCGGTATGTTGAGTACATTGGTAGTTGGATTGACAATTGACGCTTACGGACCGGTTGCTGATAATGCAGGTGGAATTGCAGAAATGACAGGCATGGGAGAAAATATCCGGGACCGTACCGATGTGCTGGATTCAGCAGGTAATACAACTGCAGCAATCGGAAAAGGGTTTGCTATTGGATCTGCTATTCTAACTTCCCTCGCTCTTTTTTCAGCATTTTTAACACGGGCGGACCTACTAGATCCTGAAGCAAAAATCATGGACAGTATCAACCTACTTGATCCACTTGTACTAACAGGTTTGTTTGTCGGAGCGATGCTGCCTTTCCTATTTTCAGCAATGACCATGAAGTCTGTTGGGAAAGCTGCTTTTGATATGATTGAGGAAGTACGCAGGCAGTTCAAAACAATTCCGGGAATCATGGAAGGAACCGCTGAACCAGATTATGAAAAATGTGTCGGAATATCGACAGAGGCTGCTCTTCGTGAAATGATTCCGCCTGGCATTCTGATCATGGGGACACCACTTTTGGTGGGTTTCCTGTTTGGAGTTCCTGCAGTTGCAGGAATTTTAGCTGGTTCGCTTGTTTCCGGAGGAGTGCTTGCAATTGCTTCAGCTAATTCTGGAGGAGCATGGGACAATGCAAAAAAATACATTGAAAAAGGCAACCTAGGTGGAAAAGGCACTGAGACACACAAAGCGGCTGTTGTAGGAGATACTGTAGGAGATCCTTTCAAGGATACATCAGGGCCATCTTTAAATATACTGGTGAAACTTTCGGCTATACTCAGTTTAGTTTTTGTTCCGTTTTTCATTCAATACGGTGGTTTGTTGACCGGCTAATTTTCTAGCGGCGGACCTCCAGGTCTGCCGCTCTGCAACGCTTTTTAATCCTCCTCATCATTTTTTATAAATCTTTCTGTGGCAAATTCAAAGATTTATTTAGATCATAATGCGAGCTCTCCGTTATTGCCTGAGGCATCCGCCGCGATGACTGAAATAGGTCAAGTAGCATTTGCCAACCCTTCAAGTCCACATTGGGCAGGACGTGAAGCACGAATTTTACTAGAAGAATCCAGGGAAAAGCTAGCTCAAGCTTTGGGCACAAAACCTCAGGAAATATTCTTCACCAGCGGAGGTTCTGAAAGCAACAATGCAGTCCTACGACAGTTATTAACGACTTCCGCAGAAAAGCATTTAATCAGCTCAACCATTGAGCATCCTTCCGTGCTTGAAACTTGCCGAATTCTTGCAGAACAAAAAAATATTCAATTTACAGAACTGACCGTTGATTCAAATGGAACTATAGATGCGGAAAATCTAAATGAAGCCATCCGCCAGGAAACAGCTTTGATTTCACTGATCAGCGCAAACAACGAAACTGGAAAACTTCAATCAATAGAAGAATTAACCAAAATTGCTAAGCAATATCAAATTCCCTTTCACACTGACCTTACTCAGGCATTCGGAAAAATCCAGCTTGATTTAAGTAAATCCAGAATTGATTATGCGACAGCGACAGCACATAAACTTGGAGGGCCACGTGGCATAGGATTACTTTACGTTAGAGAGGGCACTCCATTTCAGCCCCTGATAACTGGTGGGAAACAGGAACGTGCACGACGGGCAGGTACAGAAACTGTAAAGCTTGCCGTTGGTTTTGCAAATGCAGTCGAATGGTATCTTAACAATCAATACAAACTTCGTGAGCAGTTTTTAATATTCAGAAAGTCAGTTTTAGATGAAATTGCAAAACTCGATGGTATTTTCATCAACACAGATATTAAAAATAGTTTGCCACACACACTAAACTTTGGCTGTGATGGAATAAGTGCAGAAAGTTTATTGATTTCTCTGGATATGGACGGAATAGCGGTTTCAACCGGATCGGCCTGTTCTTCAGGAGCTATGGAAGCAAGTCACGTCCTCTTAGCAATGGGGCTCTCCCATGCCGATGCAAAATCAAGTATACG
>Ga0208277_1000184_pt1 | contig 37186 bp, 35 predicted proteins | sample ETNtaG_5_FD_185782 | JGI IMG/M metagenome (GOLD analysis project Ga0208277, IMG submission 185782) | Marine microbial and viral communities from oxygen minimum zone, Eastern Pacific Ocean - ETNP201406SV205 (SPAdes) (version 2) | ecosystem: Environmental > Aquatic > Marine > Oceanic ...
CTCAACATAACCGCCTCCCCAGCATGGCTTGCCAAGCAACTCTTGAGCGGTACCGTTGGACAAAGGTCAGATGATGAACGAAGGGAAGTCCTCATCGAACACACGTCGGCCAACCCAAACGGTCCTTTCCATGTTGGTCGTGCGCGCAACGCCATTCTCGGTGATACGCTGGTTCGTTTGCACAGGCTCTGGGGCAACAAGGTCACAGCAGAATACTACGTCGACGACATGGGTAAACAAGTCGCTGTGTTGGCATGGGCCCTTGAAAACATGAGCGAGGAAGAGGTTGAGGCCTTACTTTCTGACCGAGAACCGATCAATCCACAATGGGCAGAGAAAGCCGACCACCAGCGGGTTCGTTGGTACCAAGCCGCCCAACTTCGCCGGAAGGACAGCGCTGATTCAGAGGCCATTGAAACGGCCATTGGAACACTCGTCCATGCCAGCGAACACGGAGACCAAAGCGTGTTGGATTCATTCGAACAGGCCTACCAACCCGTTTTGGATGGCATGCTGGAGACCTTAGGTCGCCTTGGCATTCACTATGATCGCTTCACCAAGGAATCGCTTTTTGTCACCAATGGCGACGTAGCTGCCTTGATGAAGGAACTCGGGAGTTTGGAGATCAACGGTGCTGCAGATAATGGTGCCCAGTACCTTGACCTTGGTCAGCGAGGACTGAAGGGGAAGACCGAATTCTTCTATCGCCGAGGAGACGGCTCGTCTTTGTACGCCACCAGAGACATAGCTTACCACCGTTGGAAGTGGACCCAATGCAATGAACTCATCAATGTCCTCGGCGAGGACCATCGGCTGCAGGCTCAACAAGTCGGCCTTACCTTGGAAGAATTAGGAGAGCGTCGCCCTGAGGTTATGTTCTATTCCTTCATCAAACTCCCCGAAGGAAAGATGTCAACCCGCCGTGGCAACGTTGTCTTCATGGATGACCTGCTTGAAGAAGCTCAAGCGCATGCCAAGGAAGTTCTCAAGGAGCGACGGCCCGACCTCGACCCTGCCACCATGGAAACGATTGCTGAGGCAGTTGGCACATCCGCCGTACGGTTCAACATCATCAGCGTCAGTCCAGAAAAAGGATTCACGTTCCGCTGGGAGGACGCCCTAAGTTTCGAAGCAGGCTCTGCACCGTTCATCATGTACAGCCACACCAGAGCCTGTTCAATCTGCAGAAACGTGGAAGCTGCTGACCCATCGTTCATTCAAAATCCACCTCAAATTGAAACCTACGACGGAGAAATGCCGGCAGGACTGGTTGAATTGTTGCGAACGCTCGTCCTCCATGACGACCGATTGTCCAAAGTGGTCAAGGAGCACCGACCCAACCTCTTTGCCAATTATATGCTTCAACTATCCATGGCCTACAACATGTTCTATAGAGACTGCTATGTTATTGACCAAGGACAGGTAAACCCGTTTTTCTTCGCCGTTTCAGAGATGGCGAGAAAGGCGCTCAAAGCGGGGATGGAAGCTCTCGGTTTGGTCGCTTTGGAATCGATGTGATCACGCATCACTGCGGTACCAACCATCAGGAAGTTCCATTGGATTGTTGGGCCGTGCCGACTTGACTTTTCGAACGATTTCAAGACGCATGGCATCCAGTCCGACATTCTCTGTTGCCGAAAGGCAGACCCTCCCCTCCTCGTCCATCAGCAGAGGGAGTTCAGGCTCGCCTTCTGAACCCTCTTCGCGCCATTCTGCTTCATGCTGTGCGACCTCATCCCACATGGAGGGTAGCGGTTTCAACAAATCCGCTTTTGAACTGACTTGCATCAATTCAGTCTCCGGAAGAAGAGTACGCACTTCATTGAGCAAATTCATCTGCTCCTCAAGGGGTGTACCACATGATTCGCTTGGGTCAACCAGGAAGAGCACCAGCGAGCCAATGTTCTCAAGCGCAGCAATGGCCTGCATCTCGATGTGATTTCGTTCCTCCATCGGTCGGTCCAAGAGCCCTGGTGTGTCCACCATTTGGTACTGCAATCGCCGATGCACAAAATGGCCGACGTGAATCTGTTTGGTGGTGAACGGGTAGTGATTCACCTCCATCTTCCCCGTGCTCAACGCAGCGATAAAGGCAGATTTGCCAACGTTTGGGGCACCACAAACCACGATGCACGGCGAGACAGGGTCAACCCTTGGAAGCCGCTTGAGGGTTTCTCGTGTCTCGCTCAACCAAATCAGAGAAGGAGCAACCTGGCGCATGATGGAAGAAATGCGCCCATAGGCTTCTCTCCGGGCATCATGCATCAAATCAGTTCGGCCGGTTCGTATGATTTTCTTTGCATTTTGTGAAGCAATGCGTTGGACTTGTTTTGAGGCCCATTGAAGGGTAGCGAGGTTTTTTCGGTATTCATCACATCCAACGCAAGCATCGATCATCGCAACATCGAAAAGCGGAGACTGGTCAAGTGAAGGCCAAGCAGCTACCAATTCTTGAAACTCGGTCGCAATGATGTCAGCTGCCGTTTGAACCATACGAGTCATTTGCTTTCGAACACGAAAGACTCGGTCGGAGTCATCAACACGGTCCGCGGCTTTCTTGGCACGGGAGAACGCCTTATCGAGGATTTCCTCCTCAAGCAAGACCGTACCAAGTGTGCGCCAAGAGACTTTCATGCAGGTGCCCCAACCTAAGGCCGCCGCCTTCCCTTCATGAACTATCCCGTGTTGAAACGGTTGGGGAAGCCAAAGGGGGAGGTTCAAGTACGCTCGCCGGTTGGTACATCCATGGCGAAGAAGAACAGTGTGAACCTACCTGATTGGGCTAAATCGATGTGGGAAGACATGGGTTCACCCAAACTTGAGGACCTCAAGTCAGTGCACACCGGAGATTTGCTTGAGCGCCGCCAAGGTCTTCGACGCGATGACTTGGTGGAACTCCACCTAAACGTCCAAGCCTTTGCCAATCCAGAGGATGCTTACATCCGTGGACGACTTATCTCCTCTGGAAAGACCAGCCTGGAAATCCTCACCGATGATGGACAGTGCGAATTTATTTCTCGCGAGGTCATCGTGAAGATGGTGCTCGTCGCCCATACCCGGCCAGCCTACATCGATGACAAGGAACTCCTTGCCTTCGAGCGAGAGGACATGAAACGCCGGTCAAAACTTCACGAGAAGGTCGAAAAAGAAACCAAAGGAAACGACGATTCGCACCTTTGGGGTTGAGCGCATCACCCTTGCGGAAGAACACTGCACGCCCACCCAACCAGGGCAAGCAAGTCTTGGCCGGGAAGCGATCTTCGACCTGCTCACAGAAGTTAATTCCGCGTGGGCACTTCATGAGGACATGTCCATTCAACGGGCCTACGGCTTTGCTAATTTTGCAGAGGCCCTCGCCTTTGTCAATCAAGCCGGCGAAATTTGTGAAGTCGAAAACCACCATGCCGATTTTTCCCTGGGATGGGGTAGAGCCACGGTTAAAATCTGGACTCACGACGTTGGAGGATTAACACGCTCTGACTTTATCCTTGCAGCCAAAATCGACCAAATCTGAGGGAACATCATGGCGGATTTTCAAGAGGTGTTACGAAGCCGAAGAACCGTTCACCGGTTCACCGGACAACCCGTTGAACAAGGGATTGTCGATGAAGCACTTCGGGCTGCTAACCAAGCGCCATGCCACAGACACACGCACCCCTGGAGGTTCTACCTCCTCGGTCAAGAGACACGGCAAACCTTGGTTCCGACCATTACCCACCTGTCCGCTGCAAAGTCGCGACAAAAGAATTCAACCACCCCTGATGAGGATATACAACGAGCCATTGCGAAGGTTATGCAACCACCGGTCTTGGTGGTGGTGACCAGCCAACTTAGCCCCGAAGACGCTTTTCGAGAGAAGGAGGACTACGCCGCAAGTGTTTGCGCCCTCCACAACATGGTGCTCTCCCTTTGGGGGAATGGCGTGTCGGCAAAATGGTCCACTGGTGGACTCACCCGCCATGCCGAGACCTATGCTAACCTCGGTCTCAACAGGGAAGAAGAAGAAATCATCGGGTTTGTCAAAGCAGGTTATGCTGAACTGATTCCAACGGTGAAAAAACCAGAGGTCGAAGCGACCACCAGACGTCTCCCCTGATCAAAGCTTAACGGGTCGTGTTGCACCACAGGCTTGGCACTTCAACAACGTGGTTCGGTCTTCCTTCACAAAGTGTGTATCTGGAGCACCGCATTGGCTACACTTGATGTACGTGTTCACATAATTGGCAATGGTGGTTTTGATTCGTTTTGGAGGAATGCGCCCCTTGAATCGAGCACGGGGGCCATCACGGGACCCGGATGTACCAAGTTCGTTCAAAATGTATTGGTAGACGTGATTGTCGTCCCTGTCCATCATTGAAACAACCTCGTTGAAGTTTCGAAAAATGGTATTGGAACCCTCAATCATGATTTGTGGGGCAGGCAGGCGCCACCGAGAACGCGAGGAAATTTCCTCGGGGATGTTTTCACGGGCTCGGTCGAGAAGGCTCTCATAATCAAAGTCCGCCATGGATTCTGCCCGTGGCTCCCTCCCTTCAAGACTTTCGCCCAAAGACCGGACATCATGAAAGCATTGATGTGCGTTCCTCGGCAGGAAGGGAATGAGCACCATGGTCTTGAGCATTGAAGAATTGAAAGCTTATGCATCCAACCTCATGAAAGAAGGGTTGAACACTCAACAGATTGCGGATGAACTTTCGCTCTCCCAAGATACCATCACATGGCTTCTCTCAGGAACGGGCGACAGTGAACGACCCAGTGATGTCCGAATCGGATGGAGAACCCTCGGGGTCCGCCCTCAACGCATTGCCGCCGTTGGCTCCATCATGGCGGACGTGGCCGATGAAGAGCTTGGCTACGAGAACATCGATACGGTGGTGGGGATTTCCATCAACGGCATTGCGTTTGCCTACGAAGTCTCCAGAGTCCTGGAATCCGACATGACCGTGTTCCGCACGACCGATGAGGGAGAGGGGAGCGGTTCCTTGTCCAACAAGTACGGCCAGGTAGCTGGAAAACGAGTCGTCATCATTGACGATGTCCTTTCTTCGGGTAAAACAATGTCGAAAACGATTCAATCCATTCGAGCTGCAGGTGGGGAAGTCGGCTTGGCGATTGTGTTGGTCAACAAAACCACGCGCAATGAAATCGATGACGTCCCACTTCGCGGCTTGGTCCGTGCTGTTGTGGTTTGAGGTGAAGTCACATGCATTGGAGCGATGTCATGGCCAAGCGGCTCGCTGAGCGTGGTCAAAAACACATCGTGGCGACCGGCATAACACCGAGCGGTGAATTCCACATTGGTCATCTTCGTGAGATTCTCACGGGTGATATGATCGCTCGTGCGGCACGTCGGGCCGGAATGGAAGCGGAGCTGGTTTTCGTCGTTGACAACGCCGACCCCCTCCGGAAAGTCTACCCGTTCCTCGACCCCATGTACGAAGATTTCATCGGACATCAACTAGGTTCAATACCGGCACCCGATGCCGATGGAAAGCCCGATTGGAAGCGTTTCAATGAGGATGGATGGACCTACGGAGACCACTTCCTCCTTCCATTTTTGGACGCCTTGAAACAAATCGGAGTGACCCCACGGTTGCTTCCGAACCTCGAAGCGTATCAGTCAGGGAAGTTCAGTTCAGCCGCCCGGATAGCGTGTGACGAGCCAGAAGCCATTCGTGAAATCATTGAACGAGTCTCCGGGCGTGAACTTCCACCCTCGTGGTTCCCATGGCAACCCTTGGACTCAAAGGGTTCGCTTGACGGATTGACCATTACGGGATATGATTACCCACTTGTCCATTGGACGGATAGCCATGGAGAAAGCGGTTCCTCGAACATAGAGAAGGGTGAAGGGAAACTTCCGTGGCGCTTGGATTGGCCCGCCAAATGGGGATTCAACACCATCACCTGCGAACCTTTTGGCAAGGACCATGGGGCAGCGGGTGGGTCCTATGACACTGGAAAAGAAATCGCCGTTCTCTTCGGTCACGAGCCACCAGCCCCCTTGACCTATGAGTGGATCAGTTTACGTGGTCAAGGCGCCATGTCATCATCTTCAGGAAACACCATCGGACCGATTGAGGCTCTTCGACTCGTCCCACCAGAAATTCTTCGTTTTTTAATCGCCAATTCCAAGCCCAGCAAGGCTATAGAATTTGATACTGGGATGGGTCTAGTCAACCTTGCAGACGAATTTGAACGGCTTTCTGCTCGAGACTTTGACCTTGAGATGCAGGACGATTCACTTAGCCGGAGAAAAAAGGTTCAACTCGAAGATGCCAAGGTCGCATTGGAACTCTCAGCCATCGATGAAAAGGGACGTTCTGTAGCGACATCGGTCAGCTTTAGGCACTTAGCCTTGCTTGCTCAAATCAAACCGAATGATGACCAAGTCTGGGCAAGCCTTCAGGCCTCGGCTGCCATTGAACAACCCTCAGCACAACTTCAAGACCGTTTGGAACGAATGCGCTCTTGGATTGCTTCAGGTCATTTCCCTGAGGAAATGAAAGTGGACTTGTGTACCGAGCCGAACATCGCCGCCTTGGGATTGCTCAACGATGACCAGCGCCGAGTCATCGAAGCACTCGCCAGGACACTTGGTACAGCAGAATGGACGGCTGAAGGCATAACTGAGGCCTTCAAGAATGCAGGCCAAGAAGCCGATACGGGCATGCGTGATGTCTATCGTGCGAGTTATGCCTTGTTCATGGGAGCAGAACGTGGGCCTCGATTGGCACCCATCCTCTCTAATTGCAGCCAGGAAGAAATTCTCGACCTCGTCCGAAAGGCGTCTTCCCTGCCATCGTAGATGAACTCGGAAATGGTGGGAAATTCATTGCCAATTCTACACACCATTCAAAAGGTGTAACCGGTGTTCCTTCTCCATGGGCGGCGTGTATTGTCCAACGTGCGAAGCAGGCGTGGAAGTGTCTGCCAAATTTTGTTTGTCGTGTGGACACAACCTGGCGCAGCAAGGACCCATAACAGCCACCGGCCACGACCTGAACCAACTGAAAGACGTGATTCGGCTCCGAGAAGACCTTTCGATGGCCGAGAAATTTGACATGATCGCCAAGATAGAGGATGGTGCAGACCCCATCGCCCTGGGTATCGCTGCCGCCGCCGACGATGGAGAACTCCCTCCAACCGCAGAGGTTGCAACATCATCTGCCCAAGAGGTCGCCCCTGCCCTCCAAGCCGCGAACTGGGACCATGAGGCAGCCAACGCCGCCATTGAAATCGCCACAAGCGGAAGCAAACTTTTGGATTTGAAGAATTCAGGTGCGTTCGACAAGCAAGTCGAGACCTTTTCCGAAGCCATGGACCTCGGACGAAAAGCAACGCTTGAGGTACTCAAGGTTTCCAAAGGCATGGTCATCCCCGCCAACGATGCCTTACAAACCGTCCCCATTATGCAGCCTCCGAACAAAAGTTTCTGCCCGAAATGCGGTTCTGACATTCATGCCAATACCATGCTCCAATGGGAAAAATGGAGCGATGCATCAGGCGTTGCTTTAACCATTCAGTTGGAAGCGGCCATGCGATCCTCCTTGATGCACCTGGCCAGCACGTATCGAGATAAAATTCAAGACTTGCAAGACCAACTTGCCGACGCTAAAAAGGCGATAGAGAAAGCAAAGGAAGAAGCACCAAAAGCCAAGGAAAAGGCATCCGATGAACCAAAATCGGCAAAGAAAGATGCGAAAAAATCAGGCAAGGCAGCCGCTGCAACAAAAGCCGCTCCAAAGAAGAGCAAGCCAGCTCCTTCCAAGCCGAAGTCAGGTGGTTTGTTCGGTGCAAAGAAGCCCAAGAAAACCTACGAAGGGGAGCCAGGTGGCAAAGCAGAATGGTTCCTTGAAGAAGCTCTCGACACCGTCTATGACCCACACGGCACTGGCAAAACCATCAAAGCGGCCATGATTCTTGCTCGCTCTTCAGATGGCAATGTCAGGGTTAGGGACGTCGTTCGCACCTATGCTGTCGAAGGTGAAGAAGGAATCAGTGAACTTGCATGGACCAGTCCAATTACGAAGTACCTCATTGAAGCCTACGACGCTTGCTGAACCCTTTGAAAACCTCCGCATTGAGCGGAATGCTTCTTGAGCCACCTTGACCTCCACCTAACATGGACAGCGAAGCATCCGCCTTGGACGCCCTTCGCCACGCTCTTGACCGAGCGTCCGACGCAGCGAAGAAATCCTTCTCAAGTCGGCTTGATAGCCTCTACAGCACCGTTCTTGCATCACCGGGAACGATTCTTGCTCTGTTTGTCATCATCAGTGCTGTCTTTGCCCAACAAGGCATGGCCTTTCAGGAACAAATTGATGACGATGTTGAAATTTTCCTACCCGATGGAGCCTCATCCACCGATTTGCTGCTCGAAGTTCGCACTGAATGGTCAACCGATTTGGCTGTGATTTACATCACCACCCCTAACGCCAACAATCCAAACGATACCACGAACATAACGGATGAAGTGGTCCTTAACGAAATCAGTTGGTTGGAGGGCGACGATAGGAATCTAGGTGGTGACTCTACAAGTAGGGGTATGGATTTTGACAAAACAGACGCCGGCCGAAACGATGGTGTGCTCTGGATCATCTCTCCTGCGCAAGTCATCAAAGAGATCAATTCGGCCGACGGACGTTTCAATAATTCGCTTTGTGTGCATGGAGTAAACAATCGCTTACCAATTGCTCTTGATTGCGATTCAATCCCTGAAGGAGGCGAATACGCCATTCCGAGTCAAGACCGTATTGACCAAATAATTGAGGAGTCAAACGGCGCTTTTGATGCCCTCATCAAGGATACGAATGACATGGACCCCACCGTTGACAGCGACGGCGATGGAAACTACACCAACGACATGGACGGCGATGGCATTTGGGATACCACTGCCATTGTTGTTGGCATGCATCACAACCCCTCCGTCACCGGGGACTGGGAGGATTTCTCCGCTTTGCTCAACCATTTTCAAGACATCATCGATAACCGGCCCTCCGAGTTTAGAAACACCGACACCATAACCGTAACCGGCTTAACAAAGGTACTGGAAGACATCTCAGACGCCATTTATGAGGACTTGTTGATGATCCTCCCGTGGTCTGTTCTGTTCACCGTGTTGGTCATCACGGCCCTCCATCGTTCCGCCAAGGTTGTCCTCATAACAGGAACGCCGATTTTGATGGCTCTTGCCATTACCTTTGGTTCATCGGTGATCATGGACATCACCCTTACTCCAATGATTGTCGCCACCTTCCCTATCCTCATTGGCCTCGGGGTGGATTATGCACTCCACATGGTCAATCGAATTGAGGAAGTTCGGCGGAAAGAAATCGACAAGGCGCACGATTTGAACGAACGGCTTCGCAAGCGTGGCCAACCCGAACAGCCTGTTCCGGACTTGTGGGACATTGATTTCTACAAGTCCTGCGTCATGGAGATGACACGTTCCACAGGTGTCGCCGTCTTCCTCTCAGCCATGACCACCATCGTCGGTTTTTCGGTTCTTATCGCCCCTCTCATCGTTCCCATCGCCCCGATACGTTCAGTCGGTGTCACATTGGTCATTGGAATTTCATCCACGCTGATTTTGAGCATCGTGTTGGTGCCAACCTTGGCTTGGATGCTCAAGTTCAACAAACGAAGCAATCCCAGCGTTTGGAAAAACATCGGCAAAGCTCCCATCAAGGGCTTCCTCTTGGTGATTCTCATCGCTGGTTCGGTAACCGCCTATGGTGTTGCCAACATGGATGAACTGAACGAACCCATTACCGGTTCTTCCGAAGCTCCTGATGGAATTGATTCGCTCAATTCCTTGGCAGAATATTCTCGCCAATTCAGCAGCGGTCAAACCTCGTTGTTCATCTATGATGCTTCGAACCGGCCAAATACCAACAACACCGAAAACATACGAGATTTGCCAGTTCTTGATTCCATTGATGTGGTTGAGCAGGACGTCGACGGAGTAGAAGAAACCTCAACGACGAGCATCATCACCTTCCTTAAGGCGGTTCCAGCCACCATCACGATAGCCGATGGCCTCACGCTCGGTGATGGCTCTCTTTGGGACCTGCTTCACGACCCTTGCTGGGAAAGCGAAGACCTGCTTGACCCGAACTGTGCCGGATGGACCTTGGTTCCTCTCAGCGAACGTGAATCGTTGAGAAAAGACATGGTGAACGTGGCGTTTGATACCTTGTCGAAGGAGGTGCGTTCAATGCTGATGAACGAAGGTGGCACCAAGGCCATTGTCTACGTGTCTCAGCCCTACATGAACCTCAATGTAGCCGGCGAACTCCGGGATGAAATTGACGAAATCCTTGGGGAGGGACCGACCCTGCTCAACACGCGAACATCCCTCCTGACCGGTGGTCTTCCAGTTTCATTGGACATCAACGAAGGCATACACGACACACAATCAACCACGACCTTGCTGACCCTCCTTGTCCTCACGATACTGCTGATGTTTGTGTTCCGTTCGCCACGTTTAGGAGTCTATACGATGATACCCGTGGCCGTTGTTATTCTGTGGCAACCCCTGCTGATGCAAAGCGGCGATGTGAACGTCAACATCTTTACGGCGATGATTGGGACCATCGTGTTCGGCATTGGGGTTGATGACTCCATTCACGTCATGCATCGAATTCGAGAGGAAGGGGAAACACCCGAAGGGATGGCGTCAGCGATTGAGGAGACCGGGCAGACCATCTTTGAAACAACCATAACCACGGTCTCAGGCATTGCCGCAGGCTTCCTTGCAGCCTTCCCCGGTCTGGAGAATTTCTTCATGTTGATGTGTCTGTTGATCATCTTCGCTTTCATCACCAGTACGTTCCTGCTCCCCGCCGTAATAACAGCGGAGCATGCCTCTCGAGCGAAACTCAATGGCCATCCGTCATGGATTGATTTTGGAGAGGGCATAGCCATTGGGGATTCGGCGGTCATGAAACCCATGGACGCCGTCATACCAGGATCACTTTGGCACGATGAGGAAGGGGGAGGGAGTAGGGAGTAAGCCCCTTTCTGTTCCCTTTCGGTGACCGCATTCAACTGTGCATCCTACCTGTCCCTCGTCGTGCTGAGTCAACGGGACGGTTTGGACTTGCTCCGGCGGGGTAGCTCGTCTCATCGACAACAAGGCAACCTCGGTCTTTCAACGTCATTGTACACACCTTGCATCGTTCGTTTCTGCAGCCTGAACCCAATCATTTCTGTTTGCTTCCTTGTGGTAGCCGCCTGCACTGTGGAGAGGGGACTTTCCTCAGAGTCGAACTCTGTCAGCGGTCCTCCTACTCCCTCCGAGCGTTGGTGTGTAGGCTTGACATTTCAATGCGACCCCTCAATCAGGAAGTCTCACTGGTAGGGATTTTCGCCAGGCGAACGTGCTTGTTCTCCATCTCCGTAAGGCCCTGAGGTCGGGGCAGGAGTCGGAATATTCGCCACGCTCTTTGATGCCAATTGACCCGGCCTCACGGGAGGAGGCACCTCTCTACGCAATCCGATCACCAAAAGAGCAACAAGGCCTGCAGTAAGTAATCCGACCACGACGAGGAGAGCTGGATTCACGGTGCTGATGGTTCCAAAGACACCATCTGAACGGGGTTCATCGACGAGGACCGTGTTTGATTGCGAGTTTGGTCCGTTCACGATGCTGAGTTCCAGCCATTGAGAACCATCACGCCCAGGCTTCCAGAGGTACTGGTAGATGAGTTGTTCACCGGTTTGGATTTCCACCACTCTGGCATCGAGGCGGGTGCGAGCTCCGCTTGATTCAACTTGTTCCAAGACGAGGTTGGCTTCTCCATCGGCCAAACCGTTGTTAGAGATGAGCGCAGAGACTTCGATGAGATCGCCTTGGTGAATGTCGCTGGACGGCTTCATTTCGATGTCAGAAATCGTGTACAAGGGGACACGTTGTTCCAAGTTCCAAACGCGAAGTGGAGCATCAATATCGTTGAACACAGCATCAATGGAAAGACCAGCTTCGTCATCACCGGTAACCCATATTCGCAACTCGACCGCCTTGGTTCTAAATGCTGGAATCATAAGTTCATCCAAATCAATTGAACAACGCACAGGAATGGAATCGCCGTTCTTTCGCTCTCCAAGGATTTCCAAGGGGACACTGCCGTTGTCAAAGACGTAGGAATTGAGACCAAGCCCCGCCTCATTGAGGGACCAGTGTAACCGAAGGGTGCTCTCGTCCAATTGTGCATTTTCATCAAGACGCAATTCAAACTGCAGGTCTTTCCATTCGTCTTCCTCCAACATGGAGTTGAATCCCGGGCGGTCAACAGCCGCCACGCGGGGCGCCTCATTATCAACAATAAACCAAACGAAGGCCGAATTATCACCTCTATAGACTGCTCCATTCGGCGCATCCACCAAGTCCCCATACAGGCCATAAGTTCCATCCACCAAAGGAGCAATCATTGAACCAGAAAAGGTCCCATTGACCACCGAAGCCTCAAGGTCGTTCTCTCCCAACGTCAATTCAACATCAAGGGGCTGAACCGGAGAGGAACCCGTCCGATACCAAACCACATCGCCCTGAACATCGAAACTTTTACGAGGCTGAACCCAATATCCGAGAGAATTCACCTCTTCGCCTTCCATGATAATTTCAACGGACTCAGGGTCAATGGACAACTCGCCAGAGAATCGCCATTCCAACGGCTCCAACATGAAACTGTTCGATTGACCCGATTGGTCAAATAGGCCAATCTGGGGAATCCTTGAGACCGACGTGTCGGGGTCATAGCCCCACTCAATCAGGAAATTGACAACGAATTCACCGTTTCTCGAAAAGAGGTCTGTGGCATCTGCAGGAACCAGATCACACGATTCGACCTCAACATAAGCGTCGGATGAGATGCACACACCAGTGCTTTGATTCCAATGAATGGGAGCAGGATGAGCGGTGTTCGTGGCCAAGTCCAATTCAATTTCAGCAAGGTCGAAGATGCCGTTTGGTTCCCAGACTGGAACGCGAATCTCGTAGGATTCATGAGGATGGAACCACGGTGAAACACGACCATCCGACCATCCGAGGGACGATGCACCGAGTGAAGGGGCGCCGTTCGCATTCAATTGAACATGGAACATGGGCTCAGCAAAACTACCACCGCCTTCCATGACATGGCCTGCACTGTCAGCAACCTCGATCCACCCGACGAAGTAATCGCCTTCAGAGGCTTGTGAGGTTTCCAGTGTAGCATGGTAGTCTCCCATGAGCAACGTGAGATTTTCTGGGAGTTGCAACTCACCAACAACGACTTCGTTCGCATCAACCACACCGTTTCCGTTGGCATCGTTCACCCATGACCGCCAGTGGTGGAGTTGAGCATGTGTCGGGAGGTGTGGCCGGTCTGCTACGGTGAAACTGAGGGTCGTTCGAGGGGCGACATCCCGACTGTCAAAGCGTTCAACCGAACTACTCATGAGGGTGGGGGGAACGTTGTCAAAGAGGAAATTCAAGGAAAGTGGCAGGCTGCTCACGACGTCCTGGCCACGAAGTGGGACGACTTCAATGCCCAAATTCATCGAGGTTCGCCCCGTCGGGGTGGTGTAAGGGAACAAGGCTACGCCGTTGTCAAAGATGGTGGTAGTGGCATATTCGTTCCCATCCACCAAAAAGCGAACCAAAGCTTGTCCAGAGCGGGGTACACCTTCGGGTGTGTTTTCGAATCCAAGCGCCACTTCCAGGTGGACCACCTCACCAGCACGCATGTACGGGTAATCTGCCGTTGAACGAATTCCTTCCGTGGAGAGGACTGCCCAAGATTTCACCTCAATGTCATTTTCAACACCGAGGTCATGACCCAAGCCAAACACCTTGGAAACGGGTAGGAGGGGTCCTGCTGAAGAGATGAGGCTGACCGATAGAGTCGCTGAAGGCTCATCGTCCCAACCATCGGGGAACCTGAAGTGATGTTGGATTTCAAGGAATTGACCGGAACCAACGGCAGAAACAGAACCCGATTGACCTTCGTCAAACCACAACAAAGCTGTACCCGAGGCCGTGCAGGCCACAATGGAGGATGAGGTGATGGGCAACGAAGCGATTGGACATTGGAGTTTGGATTGTTGCTGGGAACCCGAGAGGTGGAGTTCAACCAACCACCCCGACTGTGTGGCATGCGTGAGCGCATCGGTGATGCCCAGCGGTGAGAAATCAAATGTCGCTAGCGATTCAACCCAGTCGATTCCAGGCACAAGGGTGTCGGAGACATTGGACACCTCCAATTCAAGCGCCTTCACCGAAGCTTGGGAATCAATGTCCGCGACGGTCAAGTACACCGAACCTGTTGCATCCATGCGAACTGGCAAATTCACGGTTCGCTCACCAAGGACGGGTATGGTGGAGGAAAGGGCGTGGTTCAGCCCTAAAACAAGTGGATGGCCTGCGTTGAGGGAAAGACTGAGATTGGAATCATACGGTGCAAAAACGCCACCAAACAGAAGATTACCCGTTGAAAGCGAGGACCCGATGCGCACTTCCACCGTAGCCATTGGAAGCCCCACAGGTCCGTTTTGGCCGTTGGTTTGGGCGAGAGCATTGTTGAGCGTGTTCAATTCACTGGACGTCAAGGAGACCACAGAAAGGTCGTTGATGTTGGGAAGGTTTCGACTGAGGATGTCTTGCCCGTCAACCGCCATGGCCATGAACGGGCTTGCTATATTGCCTGAAGGCGAGGACATTGCAAATGAAAAATCGTGGACGCCCTTTGTCGGGACGGCGATTTCAAGGGAAGCAGTGTTCGATGGTGAAATTGACTTCAAGACCCAATCATCGTCGGTGATCAAGGCGTTTTGCAATCCAAAGATTCCGTTGCCTGGACGGTCGAGGGACCACTCGTTGGCACCGTCCAGCCCAACATCAAGCCGAAGACCATCCGGTACGGAGGTTCGGACCAGCTCCGCTTCGAAGGAGTTCCAAGTGAATGTACCTCCACCGTTTGCGTTGATCATTCGGAACTGGACCATGTAGCCAGGTTGTTCAAGTTGGTCGCGTTCAGTAGCGTTCACATCAATCCAGGATTCGCCTCCATCAGTGCTGTACTGGAGTCGGCCGCCTCCGGAGTGGTCGCTGTTAACATCAACGGCTGAAAATCCCCCACGAACATGGTACACATCGGACAACACCGTTCCGGAACTTGTTATGGCCCCATTTGACCAACTCCCTCCTTGGATTGACCAACCCTCATCGGTTGGGTCGGTATCAAATGATTTTTCCAGATGCCCATTCAACGACCAACTCCTAATTTCCGAAGTACCGCCTCCAGCGGCTTCTTTCATGTGTACCTTGAAACGCAACAGAGGATAATCCGCCGAATTGATCATGCCCAAATCAGCCCAAGTTGCGGTGAGGCGTTGGAATCCAGGGACTGGAGCGTTTGTGGTTGCATCGAGGATTTGCCACTCAAACTCCGAGCCAGGATAGACAAGAGCGTCCATGTGAAGGAGTCCATGCATGAGGTTTTCTCCACGCCCGAGCAATGACGGGCCAAAAGGATCTGAAGTCCAGTTTCCTTCACCACTACCCGAGCCACCTTGCGGCGTGATGACGATGTCATCGACCCATGCTGTATCTGAACCAGAATTGACGCTTCCATCTTTGGTGTATTTCCAAGTCAACGTCTGAGCATTAGCGGGAATGGAGAAGGCTTGCTGCCCATTGTTCACCGTTCCGGACCAGCGGTAGTTGTATCCGGAATATCTCGTGCAAGCCGTGTTGTCAATGCAAAAGAGAAGGTAATCAAAACTGCCTTCGGAAGATACGCTGTATCGGAAAGTACCGGTAGCGGCTGGAATTTGAGAAACGTCCAACGTCATGCGAGACTCTTGGTTGTGGCTGATGGTTCCCGCTTTGGCGAGTTGGGCTCCGCCGAGGCGCGTGTCAGCACGAATGGCCCAGTTTGAAGTTCCAGCAAGGCTCCAGTCAGGCGGCCCTAACGTACCCGATTCGAAATTATAACTCCAATCTTGAGGCAATATTTGGAGTGAGGATTTGTTTACATCCATCCCGTCATAGAGTGCATTGACATCAAAATCTCCTACATCAGATAGATGGCTGGCTATGGAACTGCCCAAGGTTCCGGCTTCGATATCAACATCCAACGACTTGATTGAATGACCATCGGGTACTTTGAATTCCACGCGTTGATTGGCACCATCAGGCCAGGAACCAATCGTTAGTTTCTGGGCTTGCCCGAGAGGCGTCGTATCCATTTCGGTAGATTTCTCGGCCAAAGAAGCAGCCTCGTGGTGTGTTGGCGGAACCAACGAGAGGACGAAAAGGAGAACCAAGCCAAGCGCCAACATGGATGCGCGACCGCGTTGGCTCATGGTTCCCCACGCTCGCTTCAAGGTCTAAAGGGTTGGGACTTTCGGTCATGACCAAATTTAACCGAAAGTCCATAGATGGCGAACTTGAGGCGAATGCATGGATGTTGAAGCCTTGAAAGAGGAAGCAGGGATTGCGGCGTGCAAATACGTCGTCGAAGGCATGAACGTCGGGCTTGGCACAGGCTCGACCGTGAAGTACACGATTCTGGAGTTGGGCCGCCGTGTTCGAGAAGAAGGGTTGACCATTGTGGGCGTCCCTACATCAATCGCAACACGTGATTTAGCTCAAAAGGTTGGCATCCCGCTGGCCGACCTCGACGACCTTGACGGGCTTGACGTTGTGATTGACGGGACCGATGAATTCGACCCGTCCTTCCAGTTGATCAAGGGCGGTGGTGCTGCACTGCTGCGTGAGAAAGTGGTCGCACAGGCATCGAAGAGAATGGTCGTCGTGGCCGATGACCGCAAACAGGTGGCGACCCTTGGAGCCTTTCCTCTCCCCATTGAGGTCACGCCTTTTTCATTCAATACGACCAAACGAGCGATTGAATCCATTCTTGGTTGCAGTGTGAACATGCGAATGGAAGGTGATGGAATGTTGAAGACCGATAACGGGAATTACATCGCTGATGCCCATACCGGTCCATCCATTACCGATCCTGAGATGACCGAACAGCGTTTACTTGCTCTTGCAGGAGTGGTTCAAGTCGGCTTGTTCAACAACATGTGTAACGTTGTTGTCATGGCCTCCGACTCGGGAGTTTCCGTCCTGACCAAGGACGATTGAACCATTTCCAAAAGCCCGATGCATCAAGCATTAAATAGACGCGGCAAAAGGCGAGTTTGGGCCTGTAGCTTAGTCAGGTAGAGCGACGGACTCTTAATCCGTCGGTCGCGGGTTCGAACCCCGTCAGGCCCGCCATCACTCTCCGTTCCATTTGCCATGAACCGCATCGGGAGAAACCGGACCAAAATTGTGTGAATCCTCGCTAGCGAGAGGGTCTGGATTGTCTCCCACAAGGAAGAGACGACCGTCGGTTTCAACTCGATGGATGCGTTTGACGACAAGAACATCGGGCTTGAATGGGTGAGTGGCGAGGACAATGTCCCCTTTGGTGAGTTCTGTCTTGTTCACGGACGTAAAAACAACAAGGTCATCGTTCGAAAAGGTTGGCCACATGCTGTCACCTTGGATGCGGACATCCACGGTGTTGCTCATGGTACTCCCTCAAGATGCTCGGGTCCAGGGAACGTCTCGGCCCTTGGCAGACCAGAACATCTGGTGGATGGCCTCACAGGCATCCATCAATTCTTGAGCATGGCCGGCAGAAACTTCCACCTTACAGGCCGAGCAAAGTTTTGCTGCGTGCCAAAACGTGTCGTGAAGGTCAGGAATGGATTCGAGGTGTTGAGGTTTGAAGAAATCCGTCCACAAGACAAGAAGTTCATCTTTACACTTCTGGGCTTCTTCTTCCTTGACAAGTGCATATCGAGACATGGTGTTCATGTAAGCAGCCATAGCAGCGGAATCACTTGTGTCTGGACATGACATGGCAAGCATCTTCTTGGTCATGGACTGAACGGCTTCAGCAGCAATTCGAGCGCTGGCAGGGTCGTAAACACCGCAAGGGGCATCACAGTGGGCTTCGGCAACAACGGGGGTCTTCATGGATGTGCCGAAGTGCTGGAACCATAAGAACATGATTCCTCGGGAAGGTACAACATCAGGTTGTAATGGTGGTTCCCTGTTCTCCTCGAAGGGCTTCAAGAACATGACCCGGCGAGCATAGCACCGCCTTGCCATTATCGCTCTTGGACACATAATCACAGAGCGCCTTCACCTTCGGACCCATGGAACCTTCAGGGAATTCTCCGGCTTCGTCCATCGCTTCTGCAACCTTGACATCGATGGAACGAAGCGCTTCGGCCTCGGGCGTCCCAAACGAGCGGTAAATGGCATCCGCTTCCGTACTGATGATCAGAGCATCCGCCTTGAGGTCGCTGGCCAACAAGGACGAAAAATGGTCTTTGTCGATCACCGCTGGCATCCCTTGTTGATGCTCCCCTAATCGGGAGGTTGGAATGCCCCCCCCGCCACCGCAAAACACGACTGCACGAAGGTTGACGAGATGGCGGATGACATCCAGTTCAAGGATGCGAAGAGGCATGGGGCTGGCGACGACCCTCCGTGGGCCATGAATGGTTTCTGCGATGTCCCAATCCGCAGACATGACGGTTTCAGCGTCCAAAACCGGTCCGACGGGTTTGGTGGGCCAATGAAAAGCATCATCCTCGCGGTCAACCTCAACATGGGTGAGGACAACAGCCGTGCGTTCGGGTCGGCGACGACGTTCGAGAATACCTTGGAGGTGCATGGATAGCTCATGCCCAATCATGCCCTGTGTAGCTGCCACCCATGCGTCAAGTGTTTGCGAGTGGGAGGCATCAAGCGCAAGGAGGTGCCCAACCTGAGGACCATTTCCATGGGTTACAACCACGCTCCAGTCCATTTCCAAGAGGTCGATGACATCGCTCATAACCCGAGCGAGGACTTCAGCGGATTGCTGAGACGCTCCCGTTGGTGATTGCAAGGCATTGCCGCCGAGGGCGTAGACAGCGGTCTTTCTCACACCTCAACCTCATGCCGGACCGTTTTGACCCTTTGCACGATATCACGGTCCACCCGTAGTGTTTGCAAGGTCCCCAAGGGAGACATTGACATAGGCTGAACGGGTGGCGATGAACGGTGAGAACATGGTCAAGACCACATGGATAGGCGATGTGCAAAAAGGTCAATACAACGACAAGGAAGTTGAACTCAAGGGCTGGGTAAAGCGAGAACGTGGCAGCAATAAGCTTCGTTTTATCGTGCTTCGTGATTCAACCGGAAGCATACAGTGCGTCGGCAAGTTGGACATTCTTGGCGAAGAAACGTTTGCTAAACTCAAAGCCATCCTCATCGAAACAAGCGTCATCTTGACCGGTGTTGTCTCCTCCTCTGAGAAAGCCCCGGGTGGACACGAACTGCAAATCTCCTCAATGGAAATCGTTGGAGAGGTTAATTCTGATCGTCCGTTTCCCATCAACAAAGAGTCACTTGAGCATGTTGACGAAGAAGGATATCCACTCTACGGCGGGTCTGAATTTCTTCTCGACCATCGCCACCTCTACCTTCGCGTTGGCCGCCAAACCAGCATGTTGAAACTACGAAGTTCAGCCTTTGGAGCCATTCACAACTATTTCCGGGGCCAAGATTTCATTGAATACCAAGCCCCCAACTTCGTTGCTGGTGCGGTTGAGGGTGGTTCAACGTTGTTTGAAGTCCCTTATTTCCAAGACGAAGACAACCCTGATCAAAAGGTGTATTTGACTCAATCCTGGCAACTCTACGCCGAGGCGGCCATGCCTGCTCTTGAACGCCTTTACACCATTGCACCCTCTTTCCGAGCAGAACAGTCCCGTACCCGAAGGCACTTGACGGAATTCTGGCATGCAGAGATGGAAATGGCTTGGGCAAACAATGCCGACATTATGGTTCACGGCGAGGGCGTCGTTCGACACATCGCGAAAACGATGCTCGAAGAATGTGAAGAAGAACTTACATCCATCGGCCGAGACCTCGACCTGATTGCGAGATATGCTGACAACCCATACCCAAGGATGCGTTACGACGAAGCGGTTGAGATTCTCCAAGGAAAAGGCGTTGAAATCGAATGGGGAGAAGATTTGGACCACTCCAAAGAATCCATCTTAACCCAAGATTTCGATGTTCCTCACTTCCTCACCCACTACCCCAAAATCGCCAAGCCGTTCTACCATCGCGTGGATCCTGAAGATGACAAGTACGTGCTTTGCCACGACCTTTTGGCACCAGAAGGCTATGGTGAAATCATTGGTGGCGGCGAGCGAACATGGACCGAAAAGGAAATCCTCGAGCGCATTGACGAAGAAGGAACGCCTCGAGACCCCTATCAGTTCTACATCGATGTGAGGTCCTACGGTGGTGTACCACACGGAGGCTTTGGACTCGGTGTTGACCGCGTGGTCAGTTGGCTCGCAGGTGCAACCAGCATTCGGGAGGTCATCCCGTTCCCCCGAACATCACGCCGCTTCACGCCGTGATCAAAGGATTGTTTCGCCACACATCGGGCAAGGCATGCCAGGGATGAAAGCGCCAAGAAGAAACCCACAATGAGGGCAGATGGACATCAAATCGTCTCCAACCATGTCCAAATTACCCTATGGGTCCCCAATCAAGGTTTTGGAAGGCCAAATTGTTCACAAATCAAATTGAGTACAATGAGCAAATCCTTCTCCTCAATGACGTGATGGGCGTATTCCCTTGGCCTGTCATCCCATGGATTGAACAAAATCGCGCATCCGCTTTCACCAAACATGCCAACATCCCCCATGGAATCTCCAACGGAGGCCGTAGCTTCTTTGGAAACACCCAATCGGCGTTGAAGCATCTTGACGATGGCCCCTTTGCCATTCATTTGCACTTGGTATCTACCAAAGTCCCCAATGCCTGCAGGAGATGCTCCGTCGTTGGTTTCCATCAACCAACCGTTGGTGAAAACATGAAGTTGGGAATCAAATCCTTTCGACTGTTCCCGAGCGGTGTGCTGGTCAATGCCTCCCCATCTTCGCCGCCAAGGCTCGCCAGAAGGAAAGGCCGCAGCGATGTCCCTTGCAGTCTTTTGCAAACCGCCGCTGACGATAGCGACGTTCACACGGTGGTCGAGTAGATGCTGAATCAATGTCCGCCAACCCTTCATCATCGGCATGCCGGCCATGAGGCTTCGAAGGCGTTCATCGGTGATGTTACCGCCCGGTGCAGATTTGATGAGGGCTAAATCAAGTTTAATCCAGTCCCATTCATCCAAAAGACCTTGATTGTACAAGGCAAAGGATTCATCGTTGTTGATACCGAGTTGATCGTAGACGTATTGCCATGTTGACAGGTGGTCGACCAAAACGCGGTCCATGTCCAAACAAACCAAATGTGGACCCATCTTGCTAGCCCTCCTTTGGCCAGTTGTATTGATTTTGAATTCGGGCAACTTGCTTACCCATGATGTACAAGATGATCGCAACCATCATGGCAAACAACCCTATCAACGTCATGGCAATGGTGATGAGAGTGACGCCGATGGATGTGGAATTCAGTTCAGTGAACATGGTGGCGAGATCCCCCGAAAGACGATAGCCCAAAACAAACAACACCACGCCGGGAATACCAAACAACAACAAGGGGTGTTTTGATTCCAACATCCAGTAAAAGAGTTGAGCAAAACGTGAGGCGGTTGCAAGGGATTGCCGTTGAGGAAGTTGAATGGGTGCCTCGCTTTTGACAAACCGGGCACGGATTTCATCAGAAACGTCATCGGTCGTAGCATCAGAGTCCAATTGGGCGAGGTGTCGCAATCCCTTTTGACTTGCAATGAGATGCCCAACGCTTGATTCTTCCAGAACCATTGAACCGTTCGAATCAACGCCAGAACCCTGACGATACAAATAATGGAGATCCCAACCTTCCCTTGCACGATTCACGCTGAGGGGAAGTTCAGAGAGTTTCCACATCGGCGTGATTGGAAGAAAAAGAACAAGCCCGTCATCCAATCCATTTGATTCAGCGTGTTGTGCCAAAGCCTGGGGCGTGAGAGAACCGGAGTAATCAACGACTGAACAGCCAACTTCTTTTGCAAGGTCGACGGTCTCATCGGTTGAACCCGTGTCGAAGAGAACAATTTCATTGGCAATCTCACGGCATCGCACGATCAATGAAACGATGCGCAATTCAATGTCCTCCGCAATGAGGACCACGCGTTCCAAAGGAGGACTCACGAACAGCCTGCACCCCGGAGAGGCTATGAAACCTATTCCAATGATGGACCCTACTGAGTGCTTTCAAGCATAGATTGATTGGGACCACCTCAGTAGGAGGACCATGAAACAAGGGTGGCACATTGGCGTCGTCATCCCGGCTCGTAATGAGGAAGCACATATTCGTGAAGTCTTGGAAGGGCTTCCAGAAATGGTCGATGTCGCCGTGGTGGTCGACGACGGTTCAACTGACCGTACCGCTGAAATGGTGAACACGACCTCTGTAAACTGCGAACTTCTTCTTCTTGAAGGCCGGGGAGACGGAGTTGGTGCATCCATTGACCGAGGTCACCAACACCTCCTTTCGGTGTTCAATGCCCCTTTCATCAGCGTGGTAGTAGCGGGAGACGGGCAAATGAATCCACACGACATGGACGCATTGATACAACCGATTCTTGAAGGAAAAGCGGAGCACGTCAAGGGAAACCGAGAGCTCCATTCAGAGGGGTACAACCGTATGCCAAAGCATCGGCAACGAGCCTCCAAAATCTTGTCTTGGTTCACCACACTCGCTGCAGGACAACCCATTGGCGACCCACAATGCGGGTACACCGCCACGACCTCCAGTGTCCTTCAGAATTGGGATTGGGGGCATTCATGGGCAGGATATGGCTATCCAAACTTCTGGCTGATCAACTTGGCAAGACGAGGCCATAGCATAGCGGAAGTTCCTGTCGCATCAATCTATAGAAACGAAGTTAGCGGGATAAAACCAAGTCGCTTTTTCATGAGTGTGGGATGGATGATGGCCGTTGAACACCACAAACGCAACTTGGCTTGGCTCCATCCCAAAAATCTGACACCTCATACGCTCTTTGCTCTGATTTCTTACATGCTCGGATGGTCTGCCATTCTCCCATTTGTGTCCAATGACTTGGAGGTAGAATTGCTTTCAAGGGGAATTCCAGGCATCCTGTTGTGCGTTTCATTTTGGGCCATTGCACATGTTTTTGACAGGTCAGCAACACGGGTCCATCGGGAGTTGAGGTTGAATGCGACGACATGACCGACGTCGAAAACCCCGAAAGGCCCACGTTCGCCATATTCTGGTGGCCAACAAGCCCGAGGCAAAAATGATTCTCGAAGAGATCAACAGCTCAAAAAAACCACTTCGCACCTTCAAGAAAATGGCCAAGAAATACTCGAATTGCCCGAGTGGGAGCAAAGGAGGCGACTTAGGAGAATTTGTTGAGGGTCAAATGGTCCAAACTTTCGAAGATGCCGTATGGTCTTCAGAATTGGAAAGCGTCCCACAAACATTCATCAAAACTCAGTTCGGATTTCATCTCGTGTGGGTGCACAGCATCGTGCTTCCGGAGTGATGGTGGGCGTACCAAGATTTGAACTTGGGTCCAAGCGTCCCAAACGCCCGAGTATAGGCCAAACTAACCCATACGCCCTTGGTCTGTGCCACGGCGTCTCACCTATGAACTTCACTCAAAGAACATCCACCGTCCATTCACCAAACGAAGAGCAAGACCTTCCAGTTCTGCCTGCTCCATAAGGCCGTCAACGGGTGTTTCAACATTTTTTTTCTTGAGGTGTTGGCGAACCGTCTCGAAATCAATGATGCCTTCGGAATCAGCCAGCGACCGCAACTCTTGCACCACTACTCGAAGCGAAAGTTCACCTGGTGCTTCGGTGGAAACGGAGTTTGAAAGACGGTTTCGGAGTTCATCCCTCAAGGCGTCAGGTGTATTGGCGAGACCCACCTCGAGGTGGAGCTCGGCACTGGATGTGCACTCTTTGACCACCTCTGAGGTCCCATCAAGCTTCGAACCACAGTGGGGGCAGCGACCTTGTTGCCTTCGTTGTCCAGAACATTGACCACACGAAGCGCAGCGAATGACAAGCCAACGCTGGTCCGACACTTCATTCGCCTCAAAGTGAGAAGTCGTGGTTGTTTTGGGGTTGGCCGGGACGTCGGGCTGGAGCGGCTGGAGCTTTGGTATCAACTCGTTTTTTGCTCTCTGGGGCTGCTTTTCTGGTGAGAGCACCACGGATTGGACCCGTCTTGGTACGGGCGCCAAGCGACAAGGATTCAGGAAGAATGAGAGCCGCAACGGCCACACCGTGATGGTCGGGACCAGCCGTCACTTCATCCACGGCGACATCAAACTGTAAAACTTCGAGATCACGGCTCGCAAGCCGACGTTGCAAGTTCCGCCGAAGGAGCAGCACCGTTTCCTCATAATCCCGGTCGGTTGAGATGGTTGCGACGATGGCGCATTCGTCTCCTTCGGGAGTGACACAGGACGCCCAGGCCACACCCGCTGAAGCAGAGGAGCCATTCCATGCATACGATGTAGCAAGGTGGCATTCCACAAGGGAACCCATTGGAAGAGGGCGAGGTGGGGCTGATTCAAATCCGAGCGGGAGCATGGCACCTTGGGCCTGAATTAATCGTACATCACCCAAGCCCAATTCGACCAAACCTTGGTCAAAGGCGTCTTCTGCATTTTCTCCCCAAGGAGCGACGGCAGTCATGAGCCATCCCGGGCAGGCGGGTGAACGAGAGGATTGCATGACTCGGACTGAAGCGCAACGGGTTCATGAACAACATGGTCCTCGTCCATCCATGGCAGGAAGGTCGCGTCCACTCCTTTTCATCAGCATTGGGGCCATTCTTTCCCTCGCTGCATTCGCCGGTTTGGAGTCTGGTGAGCATAGTCTTACATTGGCCATAGGAGCCTTGATTGCAACCATTGGCGGAGGGGCATGGATGATGTTAACCAATCCTGCTGAATCATCCCAACGCTCTCTTGGGCACGGAAGAGAAGGAACCACAGCATTGAGTGAGTCCATCGAATCCAAGGCAGACCTACCTGACCCAATGGCCTACGATGTGGACATGCCGTTGTAATCAGAACAAACGCACGGTCTCAAGATTGCTGGGTGCGAACGTGAGACAGTTGTAGCGTTCACGGAGCGTGAGGCCAAGTTCGTTGCACTTCTGGTAATCACCGTGATGGCAAATGATGTTCTTTGGCGGGGGGTTGATACGATCAACGAAATCAAGCAATTGCCGTCGGTCCGAATGGCCCGAAAACCCGTCAATGGTAACCATTTCACAGCCGATTTTGACAATCTCTGTTTTTCCATTGATCAGCATCGGAACCTCTCCAAATCCTTTCTGGAGGCGCCGGCCGAGTGTTCCTTCTGCTTGATAGCCAACAAAACACAATGAATTTCGCTCTTCATGGGCCCAGTTCTTGAAGTACTCCATGACGGGTCCGCCATTGAGCATACCAGATGTGGCCAAAACAATGCACGGGGATCCATCCATCACGATGCTTTCCCGAAGTTCCCTTCCTTTGACGGGGCGGAACCATTCGCTGGTGAATGGGTTTTCACCATCGTCTTTCAACAAAGATTTGCTGAGGGCCTTGGTAAGGTAGTTCGGGTGAGAGGCGTGAATCGCCGTTGCTTCCTGAATCATTCCATCAAGCCATACCGGGACGGGCTTGACCGTCCCTGAACGGAACAATTCGTCGATGGCAATCATGACTTCCTGGCTACGACCAACGGCAAACACCGGACAAATCATCTTGCCACCTCGCATCAATGTACGGGACACGATGTCCTGCAATTCTTGGTTGGCCTCCTGCCGGGAGGGCTGGTAGTCACCCGATGCTCCGTAGGTTGATTCAATGACCAGGGTCTCGACCCGAGGGAAGCGGGTGTTGGCCGCATCGAACAGCCAGGACTTCTCGTACTTCTGGTCTCCACTGAACACGATGTTGTGCTTGCCATCGGCGATGTTCAAGTGAACAGCTGATGAGCCAAGAATATGGCCTGCGTTTGAAAACGTCATTTTCACATCAGGCGCAATGTCGGTGGTAGAATCCCAGTCAACATCAACAACATGCTTCATGCACATACGAATGTCTTCCATGTCGTAGGGTGTTCGCTTACCTTCTGCGCCACCCACTTTGAGGTAGTCGGTTTGCAAAAGCAACATCAAATCACGTGTTGGAGGAGTGCAGTATACTGGACCTCGGTAGCCGTACTTGAACAGAACGGGGAGCATGCCAGCATGGTCAAGGTGGGAGTGAGTCAGTACCACTGCATCCAATTTTTCCAGCGGAAGTGCTTCAGGTGCATTGAAGAAGGGCATTGGGTCGGTATCGGAGGCAATGTTGACGCCAACATCGATCATGATTCGTGATTCATTGGTCGTGACGTAATGGCATGCACGTCCCACCTCTCGGTAGGAACCAAGCGCAGTGACACGAGCCCATGTCCCACCAGGTCGAGTTGGGCGGTGAATATTCAGTCCGAAATCCTTCAGCAATTTTCGACGCTCATCTCCATGGCTTTGACGGTACATTCGTATGTCGTGAACCGTTTTTGAAAACAGAGGAGGGGTCCGTTCAACCTTGACCGCCCAACCGGTTTTGTCTCGTATGGCGTTGCTGTTATCGCCGCGACGACCAATGGCCGTGCCTGGTTGGCGGCATTGAATGGTAACTTCCCTGTAGCATGCATCAAAATACATCTCTGTGATGTCAGCTTCTTCGGGAATGATTTCATGGATGACATCGCTCGCTTTGTCAATGTCCATCATGGAATCAATGGGCGTTCTGAGGACAATTTTACGCTTGACACGACGTGCAATCTTTCCAATGAGGCCATCTTGGCCCGTGAAGGGTTTCATGTTCGTCGTGATGATGGCGATGTTTCCGGCTTCCAAATCAACTTCGTACTCGATGTTTCGAGGGATAATCTTTGCAATTTCGTCTTTCAACTCTCTGTAGGTCATTCGCATGATGTTCACCGCAGGCTCCCGCAGTCAAGGTTGACCACAGCACACCCAAAGGGTGCATAGCGGCAGTGCCGCGGGAGAAGGAAACTCACTTGAGGAGTTTTGCAATGTCGTCTTGAGAGACTTGCTGGTAGCCGGAACCCGGTGTGATGATGGCCAAATCCATGCCGTTGCCGGAGGCCGCATCACGTTGTCCCGATGCATAGAGGGCTCTCGCTGCCAATTTTAAGGCCTCCGCTTGAGTCATGTTTTCCTTGAAGCCGTCTTCGAGGACACCGTACATGTAGGGAGATCCGGAACCAGTAGCGCAGTACACATCGGGAATGGACCCACCTGCGGAGTCAATGGAGTAGACATGGCCGCCGGCGTCGTCAACGCCTACGATGAGCAATTGAACCCAGTGAGGGCGCCCAGAGAGAATGTTGGCCGTTAGGGTTGCTGCGCCTTTCACCGTCATAGACTGTTGACGTCGAAGTTCAAACAACGCCACCTCGGCCGCAAGGGTGCGAGAGAGGGATTGTGCGTGTCCGACCAAACCAGCCGTTGTTAGCGCGAGGTTATCACCGATTTTGAACAACTTTTGGACACTCTTGTTGGCAATGAAATGACCCATGGTTGCCCGGTGGTCTGCTCCAACAACAACGCCTCCTTTGAAGGTAATACCGACGGTGCTGGTTCCTGTCTTCATGACGGTCTGGTGTTCTGACATGATTTCCTCACTCCACCGACACTTCTTGAACCTTGGGCATTGAGGCCATGAAAGATATCGGGATAGAGCATTGACGAGGAGAACCAACTTGAACGCCTCCCAAGGAGGGGAGTGTTGAAGAAGCCTCGGCACTAAGGGCTCTATGTGAGGCGAAGAAGGAGAAAAGAGAAAGACGAGGCGCAGTCTTCGCTCGATGCTTTCGCACAGCCTGCCGAAAGCTCAGAGGAACCCACAGAACGTCCCGTCCCTTCCATGCCGGATTTGGACCTTCTTGAGGCAGCGGAGGCGAAATTGAACCAAGAGACACAAGGGGTGGCACCTCCGCCCAGCGGTTCAACTGGACCTCGAAGTTTTTCCATGCCGAGTTCAAGCACGACGGCCACTCCGCGGATGCCTCAAGCCGAAGTCACCTACCACAATTTGGGCCAGCTTTACCCTCATGCACCGGTTCCACTCTACGAAGGTGAAATGGTCCTTCATAACTCAACCTTGCTGGATCTGACCGGTTGTGGAGCGTTGATGGATTGGGTCTCTGAAGGCCATGGGTGCATCGTTGAAATGCGGCGCATGATGAAACGCTCAACTGAGTTTAATCAAGCATTGAGCATGCTTTACGAATTCATTGAAGGCGATGCTCAGGGGCAGATCATTCGCATTACGGACACGCGCCTGCTCCTGCTCCCACAAGGATGTAGAGGTATCAAAGGGACTGAAATGGAGGGCTTTGCCGTCGGTCCCGAAGACCTTACGGACGTGTACGAATGAAGGAACAAGCGATTGACCTTCCATGCCCTATTTGCTCGGCAACTGGCAACGTCAACATGATCGCTCACGTTGACGAAATACCCTACTTTGGTGAACACACACAAGTCACCATCCTCTGTCATGATTGCGGTTGGCGCCAAACGGACTTTATTCCAGCTGAAGGCAAAAAGGCAGGAGGTTGGTCGTTAAGGATTGATGATGAGGAAAAACTACGGGCACGCGTGGTGCGTTCATCTTCATGCACTGTATCAATTCCTGAGTTGGACCTCGAAGTGAATCCGGGAACGAGTTCTACGGGTTATGTCTCCAACGTCGAAGGAGTCATTCATCGCTTCAAAGAGATCATTGCGATGGTGGAACGGGACCTTTCAAAGCAATTTCTCGAAGTTGATTCCGACGAACGGGATGAGCTCATGGCGCAAATGACCACTTTGCAAAACATGACCTTAACCTTGGCAGAGTTGGGTGGACCTGATGCTGAACCCATCACCTTGCTGTTGCTCGACCCGCACGGTCATTCGATGATATTGCACCCTGAGGCTGAAGAACGTGAATTGACAGGACAGGAGGTTGAATCGCTACCAGTTGGTCCCGACCCGGCCGTGTTTTCAACCGATGATGCTGAACCTTCAGCGTGAATCCTCGGCGAGGAATGTATCAACCAAATGGGCGGTTTGGTCTCGCATTTCGTGAAGTTCCCCCATCCAGGCAGTGGCTCGGTCAATGCACAATTGTTTCATTTCACCGGCCAACAGCTGACCGGAACGGAAGGAGGCGTTCAATTCAGCCAGGTAGGCATCGTCTTCTTCAAAGAAATACATCATGTACTGATAGGCGACATCAATATCCGGATTTCCACCGAGGCGACGGTGTTCTTCCACCGTAGGTTGGCCACCGGAAAAGGCTCGTTTGATTTTCTTCTCAACCGTAGCGAGGTCGTCCCTCAAGAACAAGGTGGTTTTGGGCTGACTGCTGCTCATCTTATCACCCGTCATACCGACAGCAAAGTGGTGGTAGGTCGACGATGGCGCCATCAGCCCAGGTCCCCCGAGTTGTCGTTCGAGTCGAAGCAAAGCCAAACGGAGCCCGTGTTTATCCCGTTGAGTGGCCGACGGGATGTGGACATTACCTTGTTTGGGATTGGACATAATGTCTGAAAAACCCAAGGAAGCAACGGCAGCGACCACTTTCTCAAAGACCGCTGTAACCTTCCCTTTGTCGATTCGCCCGTTTGGAAGTTGACCAAAGACTTCGGCGTTTTCATCGTGAACAGAAAGGCTGACAATGAGACCTTTTGATGATGAGTCTCGCAGGTTGAACCAGTTGGTCTTGGAAGCGAGGCCGCGAGTCAATCGAAGGTGGGGGTCTTGGTCAACACCCACTGGCACGACAATTGGACGCAGCCCCCCGTGTTCATCCATCTGAGGGTGTAAGATATCACCTACTTGGACCAAGGGTGCTTGGACATGAGCAAGGTTAGTTTCCCCACCGAATCCATAAATGGCTTCAAATTCATTCAAATTGGTCCGCTTTCCAAGTTGGAAACCAAGCCTTTGAACGATGGGTCGAGTGGATTGAAAGTAAACACTGGTTTTCTCAGGGTCCAAGCCAAGGGCCGCATAGTGAGCAACGTATTCTTGGAGGGCAATGGAGCGACCCTTGGCAAGAGACACCCCTCTGGTTGCTTGGCTTTCCAAATCGGCAACCGCGATGGTGACGTCCCCCCCTTGTTGCTGGAACCACTTGACTTGTTCCACCACCATGGAATGGCCGAGGTGCATTTGTCCGCTGGGCATCAAACCGGTCAAGACCCCAAACGGAGCCCCGGTTCGTTGTGCTTCGAGAACTTGGTCAACGTCTCGGTGGGCAAACACGATTCCTCTTCGGTGAAGCTTCGAAGGGTTCGCGAGGGAGACGCCTTCCATGGAGGTTAAGCCAAATTGTTCAATCATCCGATCGTAATCAGTGGATTGAGCGCTACCCCATGGGTCAATGACAAGATCGTCTTGGGCCATCTCTGTTCCCTCCAGTTGGTTTAGGCTTCCTCATCGGCATCAAGGCTTCGCTCGTTCAACCCAAGGTGAATGGGATTTTGCACTGGATTCCTGTTGGCCAAGGACGCCCATGGCCCAAGCCCTTCTCTTCCAAGGACGCCCAACATCAAAAACACGGTCAATACACCTACACCCACGACCGCATAGGGAATCCAGGCATCAATGCCTTCTGCAGGTCGAGGTTGAACAAGCCATGTGAAGCGAACTTCGGTATCATCAACAAAACGCTTGGCCCATTTGAATAAATCCGTGGTCTCATGACCGGCTACCGTTACCGCTGCAGAATGGTTGTTGAAGAATTCAGTTTGTGCCAGTACATCGTGCTCAACATCGGAGCCATTGATGGTTATGTTGACCGCATGACCGTTCACAACTGAAAGAACAAGTGTTCCGTCTTCCTGTTGCCACCAGCCTTCTTGAGATACTTTTTCCCCTTCTATAGATGGTAGTGATTCAGTCGTGTTGGTCGTTGAAACATCTGCAACTTCAACATCCTCCACATCGATGAGCCAGGTCAATGGAATGTTCCAAGGTAAATCATCGGAGACCGCCCGGCAGGCATCAGTCTGAAGTGATTCGAAAGTAAGGATGGTTTGATTTCCCTGTTGAGAGACCTCACGGGTATGCTCGTAGCAGCGGTGGGCTGACCAAGATGACCATGCCTCTCCCCATGTCGTAAGCCAAATCCCCGGAGTTTCATCAAGATACGCGAGAACATCGCGGTCGTGCCTCACTGTAGCATCGTTGACTCGGCCGATCCAATACAGATTGAGCAGACCACCCTGTTCAACTTCAGCCTGAACATCTTCGAGTGAAGCCATGCCTTTTTCCAAACTGCCCCCCCTCCGTCCAAGGTTGTACCAATCCCAGAGGTCGGCGGGTTGGTCAGTGGCGTTATGCCAAGCAGTGTACTCCAATTCGGTCATATCTCCATGAACGACAAAACCTTGCGAGGCGACCTTGGTATGGTCGGCCATGGTGAGGGTATCGGGTGTGTAGATGGAAAGCGGAGAAACGCCCCAACGGCTGGCGTTAATGCGCTCTTCGATGTAAGTCTTGCAAGACTGGGCGACTGCTCCGGGGTCGTTGACCCATGAAAGACCCGGAATACCATAGCAACCAAATTCATCTCCTAAGTCCAAGCGTTCCTGGCCAAAAGACGTTCTCAACCATCCATCCTCTTCCCATGCAGATTCGGCGAGAGCCACCGGATGAAACACCACTGAAGCGATAAGGGCGCAAAGGAATACAGAAAGTACGCCTCTGCCGCTGTTGGCCATGGAATACCCTCCTGCCGCTGACCTTTCACGCTTGTCCTTGGGGCACTTTGCATTGAAGCAAAATTGGGACTTGAGGCCGAGCAATGGAAAAAACATCAAAACGGTGGCCTCATGAAGACCCTACATGAGCGAAGCAAAAGCCATTGAAGAGGCATGGGGGGCTCTTCGCACCCATTGGGCCATCGAACCAAGTTCCCGCCCACTTCCATCAACACCGGTGTACACCGGCCTGCGGATGTTTCTTTCTCCCTTTCTTCGACCACTTCTGCGCTGGAGAATCACCGGTGCCAGTCGAATTCCACGAACGGGAGCCACCATCCTTGCAGCCAACCACCTCTCTCACGTTGACCCGATTGCCGTTATAGCCGCAGCTCGAAGAACCACCCACTACCTGGCCAAGGATGGCCACTTTAGCAACCCCTTGACCAGTTTCCTCATGCGAGCGACTGGACAGATCGAAACCCATCGCGAGGCGGGTGGAAGCGATGCGCTAGCGAGTGCAGCCAGCATACTTGACAACGGCAAAGCCCTCGGAATTTTTCCAGAGGGAACACGGTCAAAACGCCAAGAACCTCCTTATCTGCTTCCAGGAAAAACAGGTGTGGCTCGCCTGGCGGCCGCTTATCCTCATGCCGTTGTGGTCCCGATGGCGTTGGTTGGAACCCGTGACATCATGCGTCCGCAACAGGACAAATGGCCCCGGCTCTACCGCAAATTTTCCGTGAACGCCGGCCAGGGTGTAACGTGGTTTGATTGGCTTGGTTCAGCCTCTGGCGGGGCCATGACCCCCGCTACCCTTGAGGAGTTGGCTAAATCGGAGGACCACGAAATTCGAGCGGAACTCTCACGCTTGTTCAGGAAATTTACCGACCAACTCATGGCATCCATGGCGGCACTTGGTGCTCCTTGAACCTACATATAGACTCGAAGACTAAGGTCTATGTGTCGTTAGTCCTCACGCCATTTGGACTCCTTGGCACGGAAGAACCCTTGGATGGAATAAGTGAGGAACGCATCCATGCTGAATTACGTGGTCTCAGACTTCTTGAAACCATCATGCAGAACGTTCAGGCCTGGACATCGTTTGACTGCTTTGCAGGGAACAGGTACCTCGTGTCGAGCATAGAAGGTTTTGAGATTCGCATTGACGTCGTGAAAACCATCTCATCGTTCTTGATAAACAACGACCCTCATCTCGAAGTCCACCTTTACCGAGGACGAAACCGAACGGTGGGTTCGGTAGAACGCCTTTGCATTGCCTTGACAGGAAGTCACCCCGGTTGCGCCATGGCCGACGCCATCGTATCGCTGGTGTTGTTGGGCGAATCAAATTGGCCCGAAGAGGCAACACCTAACACGCTCAGGGAATTTGCTGAAGCAGCCCGTCGAGAACGTTTGGGCAAACGCCTCAAGTTGGGCTTGATCGAATTATCACTAGAAGACATCGAAGAGATTTCTGACATTCGGAAGGCCATCGAATTGGGCATCCCGCACGCAGCCATCGATATGCTGTGCAGTTTTGCTCGACGGTGCTACGCCTGCAAGGGCATGGAAATCGAAGTGATAAAGCGCTACATTCAACCGCTCTTCGTAGGAATCACTCCCGAAGACATTGAGGCCTATGCCTTTGACCCGAGCACACCGACTGACCTGCTCTTTCTTCCGGATTTGGAAACCTCGGTGTGAACAACGCCTAAGTGCTTCCTCTGCTGTCTTCTGTTGGGTGGAAACTTGGAAGCATATCTTGACTTGATGCGGCACATCCTTGACCACGGTGCCGACAAGGGTGACCGGACTGGAACCGGCACCAAATCCGTGTTTGGCTACCAGATGAGGTTTGACCTGGCCGACGGTTTCCCGATGGTCACCACCAAAAAACTCCACCTACCTTCCATCGTTCATGAACTTCTCTGGTTCTTGAAGGGAGACACCAACGTGCGCTACCTCCAAGAAAACGGCGTTCGGATTTGGAACGAATGGGCCGATGAAAATGGAGACCTCGGACCTGTGTACGGCAAGCAATGGAGGAGATGGGAAGCCAAGGATGGCCGAATCATTGACCAGGTTCAGCAAGCCATTGAAGCCATCAAAACCAATCCAAACAGCCGACGAATCATTGTCTCTGCTTGGAACGTGGGCGAACTTGATGAGATGGCGCTGATGCCATGCCATGCCTTTTTCCAGTTTCATGTCGCCGATGGAAAACTGAATTGCCAGCTCTACCAACGAAGCGCTGACGTATTTCTTGGCGTTCCGTTCAACATTGCCTCGTACGCACTCTTGACGCACATGATGGCCCAAGTCTGCCATCTCGAACCAGGTGTCTTTGTTCACACCTTGGGCGATGCCCACCTGTACAACAATCACCTTGAGCAAGCTCAACTTCAGATTTCAAGGGAACCACTTGCCCTCCCCAAGCTAATCTTGAATCCCGACATAACCGACATCGACAGTTTCACCTACGAGGACATCGAGGTTGAAGGCTACGAACATCACCCACACATCAAAGCACCCATCTCCATTTGAGGCCTCTGTATGCTATCGATGATTTTTGCATGCGATGAAAAAGGAGCGATTGGAAAGGACGGGGACTTGCCTTGGCGTCAATCCTCCGACCTTCAACACTTCAAACGAACGACACTCAACAAAACCGTCGTCATGGGCAGAAAAACATGGGAAAGTTTGGGCCAGCCGTTGCCAAAGCGACGAAACATTGTCATGACCCGACAAGGAATCGAGGATGATGTTGAAGTTATGTCGTACGAGGAAGTGATGGCACTCGCTGACGAGAACGAAGTGATGATCATCGGTGGAGGAGAAATCTACGCCCTGTTTTTGCCCCACGCAAAGGAAGTTCACCGTACAATCATCCACACGGTGGTGGAGGACGCCGACACGTTTGCGCCTGAACTTGAGGCCGAGGGGTATTACCTGCTCACGGAACGTCACGTTGCTGCTGGGGAGCGAGACCAATTCCCGATGACCTTCCAGCACTGGATTGTTTGATCACTCCGGGCGGTACTCCGTGACTCGAACTCCAAGGCGTCCTTGGAGGGCTTCTCGCTTCATGATTCGGGCGTATTTTTTCTCAAAGGCGGCTTTCAAATCCACTTCCATAGCGAGGCTATGCCCCATCAAGAGAATCAAAACATCAGCCATCTCCTCAGCGCATTCTTCAATCGGTTTGCCTTTGGTAATGGCCGCAGCCAGTTCACCGAGTTCTTCAATCGTCAAAGCGAGCCTGTAGCCCATGTCATGGCCATTTTGACCGGCGAAGTCGTGCTTGTGATGAAAGGCAGCGACCTTTTTCATCATGACGTCCCATTCGCTTGATGCCTCGTGGGCCATCCAATCTTCAACCGAAAATCCTTCCATGGTTGAGACTCAAGGGAGCAGCCCTTGATGGTTGGCTTAGCCAAGCATTGCAAAAATGCAAGCCCAAACGGGTTCAAGTCGATCGTTGGCCTGAGCCGAAACATCCTCGTGATTGAGCGCCTTCCCTGCATCAGCCGGGTCCCGACCAGCCGCCCAGTTGGAAGAAATACAAACCGCTGCGTAGGCCATGGTGAGTTCGCGGGCCAGTTTTGCCTCTCTGGGCATGGTCATGCCCACCATATCGCCGCCGAGACGTTCAATGGCGTCCACCTCGGCCACCGTTTCAAACTGAGGTCCCTGGGTCAACCAATAGGTGTATCTCATGGTTTCACCGTCGTCAAAGTTCTGAACATCGCGAAGAACGGCTTCAAGGACGGAATTCATTCCCTCATCAAAGGGAACGGTGACAGAGGTGAAGGTGGATTCATCGTCGTGGAAGGTAGTAGCCACCCCCGTGAAATCGATGTATTGTTGAGCGAGGGCTATCTTTCCAGGTGCGAACGTGGAAGCGATGGCTCCAACCGAACACACTGAGAGGACGGCGTCAACGTTGGATTGTGACATGGCTGTTATGTTGGCTTTGTGATTGATCATGTGGGGTGGACATCCATGACCACTGCTGCTGTGATGGCGCTGAAGGAAAATCAATTCGTGAGACACCCCTTGAATCTCCAAGGAGAAACAGCGCAAAGGGACCGGCCCAAAGGGAGTATCGACGTGGACGTCATCGGTACGAATGACTTCGCCTCCAACGTCGGCGATTCGCTTGGTGAGGTCCATGTTGATGAGGCCAGTTCCCCCAATCACGCCGAGTCGCATGGCTCTCGCACCCAGTGATGACTTGTCAAGTCTACGGCGATTCAGAATCTTCTGCGTTGAAATCCAACTCATTGATGGCTCTGGCAGCAGCGACAACATCGCCATCCTCCCACCAGTCAACCGCTACAAAGGTGGGTCGTTTGCCATGCATCTCCCAGCATTCGATACCTCGGTTGAGTAAGAATTCAGGATCATTGGTCTCATCAGCATTGTTCGGACTTGAAAGTCCAAGTGGGCCGCTGAGCCAATTGTTCATGTGGAATACAACTTGATTTTCATCACCGCGGTGTGGATTGCAATCCATCTCTTCCTTGCTTTCTTCGGCATAATCCGTTGTCCAACTATGGGCGAGGAAATCATGGAACCAGGGAAACGCTTCATCAGAGGATTGTTCCCAAAAAACAACCATCCGCTCTCCGTTTTGAATCATCTCTCGAAGGGTTGGCCAAGGTTCATTCAAGCCGTGAACAAAGACATGCTCCATAAGGCCAGAGTCGTTCAAGACCTCATGAAGATGGATGGGTTCAACGTAGTTCTCAATCAGAAGTGTCACCACATCAGTGGGTGCGCTCACCATGTGAGACTGCAACGCAATGAGCCATTCTCGTGCGTTCACATTGCCATAGCTGCAGGGGTTGATCGCCCCCCCACTGTTACCGTGACAAAAGCGAACACCATCCGAGTTCGGATTGGAAGGGTCGGCATAATGCGTATCGAGCATGAACGCCCTCATGCCTGCATCCCACTGAGCATCAAGACCGGTCCGATGGTTGCTTGCAGGGTAAAAGATCCCATCCTCGTGGGTTGCGAAGGCATTGTGTGTTTCAGGAAAGGTTACGTTATCATAGGTTCGAGAACACAGGACGTCCCAACCGTTGCAAACCATCCCATCATTGGGTTCCTGTACCTGAACAGATTCAGTGGCGTCATTGGACACGGAAGCACAACCCGGTAACGCCATGCACGCTACCAAAAGGAGGGCAACCAAGAGCCGCTGCATGGAAACCCCTAGGGGCCAAAGACCATCAAATCAATGGTGCGAGGAGTTCACTCGTTGAGACGGGCGATGAGGTCGGCTTTCTTGCCGGACACAGGTTTTCCAGCAGCCTTCAGCAACTCTTTGAGCTCGGCGACGGTCATGCTGGCGTAATCGGCATCGTTGGAAGCCGCTTCGGCAGGTGCC
>Ga0208277_1000185_pt1 | contig 37178 bp, 28 predicted proteins | sample ETNtaG_5_FD_185782 | JGI IMG/M metagenome (GOLD analysis project Ga0208277, IMG submission 185782) | Marine microbial and viral communities from oxygen minimum zone, Eastern Pacific Ocean - ETNP201406SV205 (SPAdes) (version 2) | ecosystem: Environmental > Aquatic > Marine > Oceanic ...
AGTTCAGGCACTAAATCCATTACTTGATAATATTGAGAAATGGGTACAAGTAAGAAGTGAATATAGAAGATGTTGGGATGATGATGGAGGAATCATTGAAAAAATTGACAGATTACAAAATATTCTAGACAAAGTTCCAGGTCCTGGGATTCAATTACCTGTTGGCCATGATGAGAAACCATTGCCAACAACGACTGAGAATTTAATTGCTGAAATCAAAGATTTGTCAATTAATGCTCTAGTATCCACCTCAGGTGGAGGTATTATTGCATTATAATCAAAGATCGCTCAGTACAAAAACTTCGATCCCGTCCATAGTATCTTCATTCACTGACGAAGCTAAAATGTGAGAAACTTCTGCGCTTTGAGCAATTTCAAGGGTTCTGGATGTTACTTTACCATTGAACAACATTCCAACTGCTCCAGAGATGTTTTCTGCCTCAGAAGCAAGTTTACTTGCACCTACAGGATCTGAAAGTTCTCCCTTTTCTAGAACGAAGCAAGCCTTATTTTTCGCTAATCCCTCAAAATTTTCCTTCCAACCACGAACATGATCTGGAACTTCTACTGGAGAAAGATCTTCTTTTTTACCGAGTACATCAGTATCTTGTTTGTCTAAATCTGCCTTCAGTTTAGATATTATTTTAGATGCTGATTCTTTTTGGTTCAAACATTTCGTAATGACTTTTCCTTCGAGATGTTCAACTTCTCTACTTTGAGGGGCTAAGGCTACGTGTGTCAATGATTTTCCTAATGCGCCTTCTAATTCTACGAGTAGTAATGTTCCGCCTCTATCCCCATCCATAAATGCAGTTACATTCTTCTTAGTTTTCGCTAATTCAACTAATTCTTTTGTAATACCTGCACCCATTGTAGCAATGGAGTTCTTGATTCCATGCTTCAACAAATTCCGAACATCGTTCCTTCCTTCTACGATGATTATAGAAGTACTTTCAACAGCATTTGGACCACAAGTCATTCCATTGTAATCTGTCTCTGTTCCTAATGTCAATACCGAACGTACTTCATCAAGAATATTCGAAGATTCAGCAGATCCTGCATTCACAATTTGTATCAAAAGATCTTTTGCTCTATCTACAACTTGAGTGCGCTTTGCTGAGCGTACATTCTCAATTTTTTTAACCTTAATAACCGCTTGGCAGGGACCTATTCGGTCTATTGTTTCAAGGGATGCACCAATTACTGCAGTTGTTACTTGATCAATCATAGTAGGTAATCTGATGATTCCTTGTACCTTTCCTCTTTGATTTTCTAATTCTACATCTACATGCCCTATTCGGCCCTTTCGTTGCATTTGGCGCAATTGGAGGCTCTCACCAAGAAGACCTTCTGTCTGTCCAAAAATTGCACCAACAACATCTTTCCTTTGGACTGTTCCGTCCGTTTTAATACTCGCTTCAATTACGTACTTTGGTTCTGCTGCCATATTGATTCCTTCTTTGACCAAGTCACACAGAGTGTCCAATCGGACAAATCCCCACCATCCGGCGGGCACGGAACCGAAATTCGGCTGGGAGCGTGACTAGGATAATTAGAACGCGAACAGCATCATGGATTAAACCACCGGCCTTTCTAAAGAATATCTTTCAAATTTATAGGATAGCCTTCAAGGGGGACAGATGGTTACGATAATCATGAGTGGTGCTCCTGAGACCCTCAATGTCTTCTCAGCAGTAATCCAAGTTGTATTATCTGATGGTGTTCTAACTCAAGAAGAAAAGAGATTGATAATTACTATTGGGAGAGAACTGGAACTCGATGATGGTGATCCTCTGAAAGTCTACGAAGCTGTGCTACGCGGTGAAGAAATTGATGGAGGGAGAGAAATGACGCGAAAAGAACGTGTTGATCTTTATCGGAAATCATGGATGACTGTTCACTTTAACGAGGATGAATCTGAAGATGAGGCTGCAGTTATGAAATGCCTAAGAGAAGAGTTGCACTTTTCAAAAGAGGAGGCAGAAGCAATTATTGCACCAATGAGAGAAAAAGATGAAAATACAGATGTTGAAAACCAAACCACTGTAATTGAGAAAATTAAAAAGAAATTCTGGAAGTGATTCATTGGAAGATCCATTGGATGATCATCTTTCATCAATAAAAAAACGTGCTTTACAAAAACCAAAATTGCTTCTTGAACATATTAGAGAAGCATATCCAATTGGAATCCCTGCTCTTTCATTAAAATCAACAACAGATAGGATCGGATTAGATGCAGGATATTCATTTCATTTAGGAACTGCTGAACCGGAATTACGTAGAATTGCTTCATGGATTTTTACTAACATATCTCAATCTGAAAATATTGAAGATATCATTGGTAGATTATGGAAACGATTTGGACGAGAAGATTTGGTTTTATCTTCAATTTTATTGGCAAATTTACCAAGAAAGGATGGAAATAAAAACTGGAAATGGGTTACTCTGGCTGATTTAATTGCTCACGTGGAAAGAAAAAGGGGAAGGATTCCATTGGAAGTAATGCTTCTACATATTGAAGAAATATCTCGGGCGAATTGTTCATTGATGGAAGAAGAATTAGGTCAAAAATTGCTTGAAGGAACCATTGCTGAAAGACACTTGGGAATCTTAGGCTTACACCAGTTATCAAAAAAGGAGGTTCTTTCTAATTCAACTAAAATTCAATTAATAGAAATTAAATTACCAGATGGTGATAGCCTAATTAGACGAATAAGAGATAAAATCGTTGAATAATTTAGTAACTGTCAAAGACACTCATGATATCCATCGAGTATGAATAACTCAATCGTTCCTGCAGATGAACCGATTGTTGAGAAAGTTTTGGAGTGGACAATTGCAAGAGATGCCGAAGATATCGGAATTCTAATGCAATGGATTGCTGCTGCAAATAAAAAAAGAGAACGTGAAACGTTAATTGAACGTACTAGGGAATTATTGGCTGAAATTGAGCACGCCACTCGTCGTTTAGATGAAATGAGGTAGGTGATTTAATTCACGGGTTAATTCTAGCTGGAGGGTTATCAACCAGAATGGGTACCGACAAAGCAAGCCTAATTCTAAATGGTAAAATGTTGATTGAAATTGTTGTAAAAAACCTCCAAGAGGCTGGGATTTTGAATATTATAGTATCAGTAAGAGATCAAGAACAGTCAGAATGGATTAAGGAAATTTTCAATGGCAAGATACAGACTGTGATTGACTCCAAAGGAAAGAAGGGAATTTGGGATGTTCTAATATTTGCACTTCCAAGAAACGAAATCGTTCAAATTATATCTGTTGATTCTCCTTGGTTTGATAGGGAATCGATAGAATCCCTGACAAAAGAGTGGAAGGATAACGGCACAAAAATTGGAGTAGTGCCTTGGAGTGAAAATGGACCAGAGCCATTGTTAATGCAAGTGAAATCATTAGAATTTTTGGAATTAATTAGAAATTCAAATCCAATGCCATTGAGAAATTTTGTCAAATCAAATTCTTTTGCTAAAATTGAGTGGGGAAATAATTCAAAAATGGATTCATTAAGAAATCTCAATTATCCTAGAGACCTTATTTTCTAATAATTTCACCATCAATTAATCGGATTTTTCCTTCAGAAAATAAATCAATTATTTTGGGATATAATCTATGCTCTACTTTCTTTACTCGTTCTTGTAAATTTTCTAACGTGTCATGGGCATAAACTGGAACTTCGGATTGTTCAATGATTGCTCCTGTATCCATTCCTGAATCAACGAAGTGGACTGTGCAACCTGATTTTGATTCTCCAGAAGAAAGGACTTCTTGATGTGCATGAGCGCCTGGAAACTTAGGTAACAATGAAGGGTGGATATTCAATATGCGTCCTTCCCATCTAGAAACAAAATCAGGGGTTAATATTCGCATATATCCTGAAAGGATAATTGCTTCAACTTCATTTTGCATGAGTTTTGTCTCAATTGACTTTTCATGAATTAAACGTCTAGATTTGGAATCTGCAATATCTTCTGGTAACGGAATTGATATTGATAATACTCCAAATTGTTGAGCAATTGCGTGACCTTTAGCCTCAGATTGATCACTTAGAACGATAACTGTAGTATGGCAAGAACTTTGTTTATTTTCTACATGCTCAAATAATGCCTTCATTCCAGAACCACCACCTGAAATCATTACTGCCAATCTCAACGGATTATTGGGTGTGCCAACCCGAAGGGACATAGCCGTAGGATGGGGGGGTTACGCTTGAGGATATTCACAAAATAAATACGATTATACATATCATCATTAGAGGGAAAAAAAGAGGGATAGAATGCAGCGCTTAGAAACAATTGATGCAATTGTTGAGCGTTATTCGGTAGCAAGTAGTAAAATGAAGAGTCGGGCCTATGTATCGTTAGGAATCATTTTCCTTGTTTTCGCTATTATTGGTATCTGGATCCCTGGTTGGCCTTCAGTCTCGTGGGCAGTCCCTGCAGCATTTTTGTTCTCATTATCCAATGAACGCTTATTTCGTTGGACTCTTTCTAATCGTTTTTTTGGTCCAACATTATTCGAATATTATGCATCCGGAAAAACACTTCCTTCTCATGTTAAATTCATAATTGTAGGAATGATCGGTTTAATGTCTACATTTTCTGCTTTTTTTGTTTGGAGTGTGTCGACAAAGGGAGACAATGGAAATCTACTAAATCCTTCAACATGGACTGGGGCAGATGAATTTGCAGCAGGTTCAATCACTATCCTAATCGTTGGCTTCATCGGAATTATTTACATTCTTAGGTGGGTAAAAACGAGAATTAATTGAAATTATTCACTTTCGCTCAGAATTACAGGTTCCGGTAAAATATTCAAATCTTCAGATGATTTTGGACTTCTGAAATGACTCCACAAAGCAAATGGAAGGCTCCAGAAAGCTCCCCCTACTGCTGCTATTGGAATCAATACTAGCCACTCTGGTCCCATGTCTGGTCCACCAAAGACTGCTCCGAAGACTGGAATAATGAATGTTAGAAATGATACGGGAATCAAGTGGACTAGGCTGACCTCGTTCGGTTTGACTCGCTTAAGAATGAAGGGTGGGATCAGAATCACTGCAAGGAATGAAAGCATTGCTAATGCGAAATCAACACTGTCAGTCACAGCACTGATAACGTTGAGAATCATCAGGATTGCCATCAATCCGCCATTAACGGAGCCGAACAATAGGATGTTTTTCCAACTCATGCCCACCACTAATGTCTGAAAAGTCGTGTACCTGTAAACAACATAACCATTTCGTGTTCATTAGCAGCATCAATTACTTCTTGATCTCTAATCGATCCCCCTGGCTGTACTACTGCTGTGATGCCGATTTCGTTACTAGTATCAATTCCATCCCTAAATGGGAAGAAAGCATCTGAAATCATCATTGCACCCTGTGCCCTATCACCTGCTCTTCGTGCAGCGATGCGTACAGCCTCTACTCTACTTGTTTGACCGGGGCCTATTCCTACAGTTGCAAATCCTGTTTCAGTAGGTTGTACAAAAATTACACAATTACTCTTAACCTGAGCGCAAACAGCAACCCCAAATCTTGCTAAATCCACTTGATTTGGATTTGCTTGTACCTTTGTAACACATTTAACTTCGGACCAGTCAATTACTGGTGCACCTTCTGTTTGAGCTAACCAACCACCATCAATTTGACGAAATTGTGTTTGCATTTTCAATGGAGTCATTTCCTCGAGTGTAAGCATTCTACGATTCTTTTTCTGAGACAATACTTCCAAAGCCCCATCTTCATAACCTGGTGCAATTATACATTCAACAAAATGATCACCGATTCTTTCAGCAGTTACTTTAGTTACTGGGGTGTTGAATGCAATAACGCAACCAAAAGCAGATTCTGGGTCACTGGCTAATGCATCATTCCAAGCTAATACTTGATTGGTTGAAACTGCAACGCCACATGCATTGGTATGCTTGATTATTACACAACAATGGGGATAATCTACCCATTCAGGCCCAATGTGGGAACGACAAAAACGTAATGCTGCATCTAAATCTAAATAATTGTTGAATGAAAGTGCCTTCCCCCCATGTTGTTTTGCTGCTGCTAACCCATGTGAAGTTTTATCACCAAAATTTGTTGGATAAAATGCTGCGGGTTGATGTGGATTTTCACCATATCTTAGTGAATTTCTTTCACCCCCTGAAACAAGGAATTTTTCTGGCAAATTTTCGGGTATAGAATTTTCAAGGGATTCTAAGCGATTGGCCAATGTATTAGCGAGATTTACATCGTATGCTGCTGTTCGTTGATATGCAGTCAACGCTAATCGTTGACGGGTTACCAAATTAATTGCACTGGGATTCCCATTTGCTTGTTCAATCGTTTCAAGGAGGTTGTTGTAATCACTAGGATCTGTAACGATAAGGACATCTTGGTGTGACTTTGCTGAAGCTCTAACAAGGGTAGGGCCACCGATGTCAATCATTTCAATCAATTCTGCTTCACTAACAGGTGGTTCTTTTGCAGCCACTTCTTCAAAGGGATATAGGTTAACTGCCACTAAATCTATTCTTGGATAGCCCAATTCTTCGAGTGTAGCCATATCATCAGAATTGTTGCCTCGAGCGAGAATCGCTGCGTGAATCGCAGGATGTAGTGTTTTGACTCGCCCATTGAATACCTCTGGGTGTCCCGTTACATCTGTGACATCTGTGACATTTACGTCATTTTCTCGTAATAATCGCGCTGTCCCTCCTGTTGAAAGAATAGTCCAACCCAAATCAGTCAATTTCTTTGCGAAATCGACTACTCCTGTCTTGTCATATACGCTAATCAATGCTCTAGGAGATGCGTCCATCACGTTATCCCCCTCTGTGGGCTGGGTCTCAAGACCATGAAGATTCGGAAATCAATCCCCACGGGATGAAATGACCTGATCGATACGAAGAAGGCTACACGCAGCCTCTGTAGCACCAATTATTCCATTGAGAATTGTTTCTGTTGGGTGAACTATTCTAGGATCGATAATTTCCACCTTTCCATTTTCACTAATTCCCCATGATTCGGTACCATTTGATGTAGCACGCAAAGACAAAATTGTATCTAATACATCAGATCCTGCATTTTCAACTAAGGTAGATGGAATGATTTCTAATGCTCTAGAAAATGCTTCCATAGCTAAACGTGAACGATCTGCTCGTTCTTCGGATGCCTTTCGAATATACAACGAGAGAGTAGCGTATACTGAGCCCCCTCCAGGAACTACGGTTCCAGAATTTACTACGAGTGTTGTGCTCCGAATTGCATCATATAATCCTCTAATCACTTCTTCTCCTGCAGTTCCTTCTATTCCACCAACTACAATTGTGGCCACTTGAGAATCATCTCCTCCAAGAATTATTATTTCATCCTCTACTCTATCAGTGGCTGATTTTCTGTTACAATTGATTTCTTGAGCAAAACCAATATCTGAAATATCTAAATGATGGATACTAGATGAAATTGTGGAACCAGTTGCAGATGCTAAATTCCTTAATTCAGATTCATCAAATTCACCTGCAACAAATATTCCTACATCAACTAAATGATGCAAAATATCTCGATCAACTTCTCCACCCACTACAATGGCTTGGACACCAAGATTGACTAGATTTTCTACCAATAAAGAGCGAAGACGTTCTTGCTCATCGATAAATTCAGTTAATTGTTCGGGGTTTTCAACTTCAATTTCAGCGTCTCTAGTCAAACTACGTGGAGATAAATCTCCACTTACTACTGCAATATTTACATTTTCTCGTTGCCCTTCCAATCGATCAAGTAAAACTCGGCGGCGAACAATAACTCCTGGAATTACACGACTGTCGTGTAATCCTCCACTTCCTTGGAGATACATGGAAATGTCTTCAAATTCTGCATGGATTTTATTGTCAACTAAACGAGAAATCTGAGATGTTGCTCTCGAAGCTAAAGTGGAAAAAAGCGAGAGATTCTGATCTGCAGATTTTCCTCGAAGGGCTGTATTCGCAACGGATTCCAAAATTTTCTGATTCTCTGGATTAATTTCAGTACTACAACGAATAATTTGATCCTCAACAATTTCTAATGCAGCCAGAAAACCATCCACAATGGTGAGGGGATGAAGTCCCATTCGAATCAAACGATCGGCTTCAGCAAGTAATTCTCCACAAAATAGCAAGCAACGTGTTACTCCATCACCACAAGAATTTTCTTGGGATTCAGCTAAACTAACAAATGCCTTTGCTGCTGGATGTTTTACCATTAATTCTGCAACAATCTTAGCGCCGTCGTTTGTAACTGCAGTAGTCCCATCGGTTTTGTATAGCATTTTATCCAACCCTCTAGGCCCAAAGGTTGGTTTCAAAATATCTGCAAAAGCGCGTGCTGCTGCAATCATCTTCTCTTGAACTGCGGTTCCTCCAGTGATAGTAGTCTCTGGACGAACAATGACAACAGGAGGAGTCCCTTCACCTTCTGACATGCAATTACCAATTCTCCCGACTAAGACATGTTTCAAGAATCATTCCGATGACCAAATAGCCCATGATTCGTCTGAATCTGGCTTTCGATAATAATTAATTCCACTACCCTCTGGCCACTCAAGCCATTCAAATCCATGCTCATCAGTTGTTCCACTAATATCGTCAGAAGGTGTTAATTCGATCATTGCAGGGTCCACCTCTGATTCTTCGGATTCTTCAGATTCTTCGGATTCTTTCATTGATTTCTCGACTAATTCTTCTTCAAAAATTGATTTTTCATCTACTTCAAATGGTGAAATGAGATTTTGTTCTTCAGATTTTCTATAAATTACTGTACTTAATTGAATTAAGAAAATTGCAGCTAAAAGAGCAATGACTGCTATCTCAATTATTGGGAAAATAAATCCAGATTCATCGCTAGTTTCCTCTAAATCACTTAATTGATTATCTGTTTCATTTTGTCCATTGGGAATATTGGTTTCATTAACATAAGTCATATTCTGGAATGTCTCATTTTCAAAAATTGTTGATGTGTTATTTGCATATGTATTATTTGCATATGTATTATTCATGAATTCATTTTGTGTTTCATTTTGGTATGTATTGTTGATGAATGTCTCATTTTCAAATGTATTATTGACATATGTATTGTTAACATACGTGTTGTTATTCACGACGGTAGAACCTCCACTATTTGTTGAACCATCAGGCACTTGCCCTGGAGCACACCCATTGGAATTGGCCGATGCTTCCAATGGAGTTCTAGAACAACGATCATCTAAATCTCCAACTCCATCTCCATCATCATCCCAATCTTCGTTCCAATCATGACACCCATCAGAATCGATATCTATTGAGGGATTTGTCTTCCATCCATCAATTCCTTTGGGGCAATTATCATCAACATCTGGAATACCATCTGAATCATCATCAGTATCTTCATCTGAATCATGGCATCCGTCTCCATCGTAATCAGTCACAGAACCAGATCGCCAATCTACAGTACCATTAGGGCAGAAATCGTCCACATCAGGGAAGTCATCATTATCGTCATTATCGTCTTCTTCAACATCATGACAGCCGTCTCCATCATTATCTGATGATGGTGTCGAGGTCCACCCGGTCTTTCCTTTTTCACAATAGTCTTCGTCGTCATCTATTGAATCATTATCATCATCATCATCCTCTAATTCATCATGACAACCGTCTCCATCAAGATCTGTTGAAGGCGAAGAAATCCAGCCTGTAATACCAAGTGGGCATGAATCAGGATTGTCATAAATTAAATCATTATCATCATCACTATCTTCTGTTGAATCTTTACAACCATCTCCATCATGATCTGTAAGATTAGATGATGTCCAATTCAAAGCACCATACAAACAAGAGTCGTCAGAGTCGAGTATGCTATCATTGTCATCATCATCATCTTCGACTGTGTCTGAACAGCCGTCTCCATCATAATCAGTAAATGCTGATGATATCCAACCAAAAGATCCCATTGGGCAAGAATCTAATTGGTCGGAAATTCCATCGCCATCATCATCTAAATCACAAATATCTCCAATTCCATCTGACTCATAATCTGCTTGAGGAGGGTTGTAAATACTCTGACAATTATCTCGATTATTTGTAATTCCATCTGCATCTTGATCTGCACTCATTCTAGAAATAAATAGATCACTTCCATCTGAAGTTGTCAAAGAATCTAATCCAAATTGCCGGGGTCCTCCGTTATCATACAATATTTCTCCAGCCACCTCAATAGAACCGTTTGTAGCAGGGACTACGGCTCTAACGTTAACTGGACCGGTGGGTTGTTGAGCCCATGACCAAGTACCTTGATCTGAAGCCATTGCAACAAATCCAGTTCCAGCATTAGAAAGAGTGGTTAAACCAACACTAATTACTCCTGTCTTTTGTCCTACTCCAACTATACTTCCATTGCCAACAAAACGGACATCATAGAGATAATCGTTGGAAGTTCCACCTAATGCGATAGACCAATCCCATCCAACATTAGAATGATTCCACATTGCAAGATATCCGTCATATGCCCCACCAGAATTTACAGAACAACAGCCTGAAAATGAAACTGAATTTTGGAAATAACCCCCAATTACAACATCTCCATTGGATCTCACATCCATTGATTGAACGTAATTACAATTATTTCCAGAAGTACAATCTGGCCTATCCCAAAGATGCATTGTACCATTTTGATATAGGCGAACTAAAGCTCCTGCAGAACTACCGCTGATGGAATAACTAGTGCCCCCAGGGGTGGTATATCGATCGCTTCTAGTCCAAAATACAACGCCACCATCTGGATGGCCGGCTATTGCATCTAATGATGGAGAGTTGTGACCTCCATCAGTACGGAAAACATTATTCCAACCATTAGTAGTATTTCTTTGAGCAAAACAAATACGATTATCACTTCCAAAATTGTATGATTGGCCTACAATAGTAACAGTATAACGGCAAGTACCAGTAACCCAAAGATCGCCATTTCCATCTATTGCAGTTTCAAAATATGCTTCATAGCTTTTATCCCATCCTGAAATTTGATCAATAGATGCCCATGAACTAGATGTCGGATTCCAACTTAAAACATAAAAATTCGAAGAAGTGCTTATTCTAGAATAACCTGGAACATCCAAGAATCCATTAGATTGTACCGTAATCCAAATCGTTCCGTTTGGAGCAACTGACATTGAAAGTCCTTGTTGCTGACGGTCTGAATCCCATTCAGTTTGGAATGAAAAACGATCTAAATCGGTCCATGCTCCAGTTTCATTGAATATTGCTAACCAGACATTTTCATCATTTGTCGCACCAGATGTTAAATTTCCAAATCGAAGACCTTGAGATTCTCCATGAATTAATACTGCAGTATGTGTAGAATTTATTCTCTCTAAATCAATCACCGTTTCTGTATTTGAAAATCCAATTTCTTCCTTTACATAATGTGTACTAGTTGGACCAGGGTATGATGTTGAATCGCTCCAAGAATGTACTCTCATTGAAGTATGTGGAGAATCAGACCAATGATCGTCTATTGAAGTGGTATCTGTTGATGTTTCTGTCTCACCAGTTCTAGCGAAATTCGACCAAGCAGCAAATGCATAATCCGTTCCTGAAGAGGAATCGATAACATCAATATCAAATAAATTAGAATAACAAGAATAACGCTGATTTTGATATGAAATAAAACCGGTACTTGTAATTCCAACAAAAACTGCAGAGGAGCCTGAACAGCCAGTGTAAATATTATCTGAAGAGGAGCTGCCGTAAAACCTCACATTATTGTCGCCTTTATTATGAAAAGATAGGGCCAAATTTCCTGAAGATGATGGTTGTTCAGGCACTATTATTGAAGGAGCCCATTGTTGTCTATTGCTTTGATAATAGTTATTATTGTAGTTAGAGGTGCTTTTTATTGCCCATCCAATGGCTCCAACATTAGAAAATTTCACAACATAAATCATTTGATGATTATGCCCTGTTGTCATTCGAATAGAGCCCCATGTAATTTCATGTGATCCAGAATTATTGTAGAACAATTCACCGGCAACAAAAATATTTCCACCAGGGTCTATATCTACAGACCAGGCTCGATCATTTGCTGTTGCTATTGGTTTTCTTACCCATTCAACTCCAGTTGTGGCTATTCGCATAACCAAACTATCTGATCCCGTGCCTCCTCCATGGGTAATGGTGGTTTGATCTAGAACCAATGACGGTGATGAAAATTCACCAACCACAATTACACGATTGTTGTTATCTGTAGTACAATCGTGTGCTTCTTCTACACCACTGTTTCCATAACGTCTTAGTTGATCCCAAACTCCAGAATTTGTAGACCATGATACAATTATATCATTATCAATTCCACTTCCATTGTGTGCTGTTCCATTTACAATCAATGAACTGCTATTCGTCCACCCACAATAAGCAATATTACCAGTAGATGTTTCTGCAACACCAGTTATATTATCAAATCCAGATGAACCTAACGAATTCCCCCATAGAAAAGACCCTGTTAGACCATTTACTTTCAATGAAAAACCATCTCTATCTCCTTGATTAACCAAAGAATTGGAATTTACATTAATCGAAGAAGAACTGAATGAACCTACCAAAATCAAATCACCATTAGAATCTACAATCATATCCTCCAGATATTCATCTGATTCGCCACCAAATGTTTGCAACCATGACCAATAACCGTTACCTGAATTGTATGTATAATGGCCGATGAAAACATCTAGACCGCCGTGATTTAGCACTTGAATTGAATTCGTTGTCATTGTTCCAGATTGAAGATTTAGTGAGCCGCCTCTATAAATCCCTGCAGCAAAGAAAGATCCGTTTGATTGTCCTTCTACTTCCTTAACCCATGTATATCCGGCGTCTTTGTCTTTGTTTACCCATTCCCAACCTAATGGATTTGTAGCTGCAACACTATGCTCTGGAGAGGGGGTTTCAGAAAGTGGTTCGGGTTTTTGATCGATTACAATACCCAATAATAATGGCATCAAAAATAATCCAACTAAGGCTAATGCCGTCCTCATTGAATATTCATGTAACTACTCAGTCTTGAATTAATCGCCGCGATTTTTTCATCTTCTGCGTCTTCTTCCCTTTCCTTTGCCTTTTTTCGATCTGTTTGAACTTCCACTTGATTCCCAAGAACGTAATGCAGTTGATGGATCAAATCCATGGTCACGAAGATGATTTTGTTGGTCTAAAGTTCGACGAACTGAATGAGATAATTCTTTGTATCCTTTTACTTTAAGTCGTACTCCTCCAACTTCTTTTTCTAATGCACGAATTGAGTCGCCTCCTGATCCAACGATTGCTCCAATTGCTGCTTCATCAACATAAATGTCTGCTGAAGAGTCACCGGTAAAAATTACATGATGGACTAGAACTCCTGTGAAGGACCTTGCTAGTCGTTTCATTTCCTCTGCTGCCAATTGACGAATTGGGCTTGATTGTGTTGGATCATCTGACCCTGAAACCGGAACCACTGCTATTTCTGAACCAAAAGCAAACATCTCATGTGTCAATTCTCCAGAAGGGAATTTACGAATTTCGATTACTGGTCTGGACAATTCAGAATCCATTCCAGAAGGTGCTCGAACAACCATTTGTAATTCTAGAACTTGATGTACCTTGCCTTTCTCTATATGGATTACTGTATCCAATACTTGTGAAATTAAGCCAAGTTCAACCTTTCCAACCAATCTTTGAATTGCTTCAAGGCCACTGTTCGCGTGTGTTACCCCTAGTAATCCAACTCCAGCCAATCGAACATCAGAAAAAATTCGGAAATCATTCGCCCTTCTTACTTCATCATAGATCACAAAATCTGGGCGGACGAGGAATATGATTTCAGCAGTCTTCTCTAAATCTCCTTCCAAAGGGGCATACTGAGTTATTCTTTGCGCCACTTGCAAATCTCGCGGAGCTTCCATAGTCTTAACCATCGCACCAATTTCAAGATCTAAATGATCTGCAATTGCTGTTGCAAATGTACTCTTTCCAGAACCAGGTTTTCCTACAACAAAGACACCTCGATGATGATCAGAAAGTCTGGCTATCAAATCTTGATTGAGATCATAATCTTCCAAACTAAGACGGGCTACTGGTCTGACAACCGTAATTTCCCAAGCATCAGAAAATGGGGGTGATGCGCAAGTTACTCTTAAATCACCGATTTGGAGAATTGTGCAACCTATTCTTTCAATTTCTACAAAACAATCAGATCTTGTTTGATTTTCACTTACAATTTCTTTCAAATCGGAAGCCAAAGATTCGACCTGCCCTTTACTCCAAGGGTCTTCTTCCATCTCGATTAATCGAATTTCGCTAATGTGTCCGCATTTTACTCTTGGAGGACAATCTGCCTTGAGGAAAACAGTACTAGTCGTTTCATCAGAAAGCAATAATTCAAGCTCATCTGGTAATAATGGGTGGTCACCAAAGGATGCCATGAAGATGTTGGGACGTTGGGGGTGCTTCAATCCGACGTAAGTAATATTGTTCAAACATTAGTTGGAGTAAGGATGTCGAAAGTCCATTTCCATAACAATGTAGATGTTGCTGCAGTGATTATAGCACCAGATATTGGGAACGAAAAGGCAATAAAAATCTGATATTGGATGATGAATGCAATACCATATCCAATAAAATTTGTAATTGTAGCAGAAGAAATTTCAAAATTTTTCGTTAATACGGTGGTTTTCCTCATAGATTGAATTAGAATAGCCATGATACCTAATATGATTAGATGACCAAAAATCCATCCAACAGTTGAGCCGAAGGCCAGATCTAATTGGGTGCTGAAATCGCCAAGTAGGGGCGTTGCGAGGTCAACTGTTGCCATAACCCGACCCACTTACTAGAGATTCTTGAAGACTCGCATTAAATGATGATATAAACTACAAGAAATTATACGCTTACGATTTTTTAAAATAAGTATGAGACAAGGTTTGGTAGTCATCTCGGTTTTAGTAGGATTGTTATTGATTTCATCGCCTGTACAAGCACAAGACCTTGTTGAAGAAGAAGGGAATGTGATAATTGATGTTGTCTTACCATTAGCACTAGCATTCATCATGTTCTCATTAGGATTAGGGCTCACTCGAGAAGACTTTTTCTTAGTTTTTAATGAGCCTAAAGCATTTGGAATTGGAGTTTTCAACCAAATGATTGTGCTTCCAATAATTGGATTTAGTGTTGTGACTTTATTTGGACTAGAAGGCGAATTAGCAGTTGGTTTGATGATTTTAGCATGCTGTCCAGGGGGAGTTACCTCAAATATTCTAACTAAATTAGCAAAGGGAGATACTGCTCTTTCAATATCGTATACTGCAGTAATTTCTGTAATTTCAGTTTTCTCTTTACCACTAATTGTTGGCCTCTCAATGAGTTACTTCATGGGTGAAGTTGCGCCCGACATTGATATTCTGGGTCTTGGAATAACTATGTTTTTACTAACAACATTGCCTGTTTTAATCGGTATGACGATTAAACATCAAGCCACAGACATGGCTAAATCAATGGAAAGAGGAGTGAATGCTTTTGCAACAATTCTGTTTGTAATTATCGTCATCGCTGCAATAGCTAGTGAATGGGATACATTGATTGAAAATATTGGAACATTGGGGCCATCAGTAATCATGTTGAATGTGCTGATGTTAGGGATAGGATATCAGAGTGCTAAATTTTTCAATATTGAAGCCGCAAAAGCAACTACCGTTTCGATAGAAAGTGGAATTCAGAATGCTACTGTAGGGATTACGATTGGCGGTTTAATATTAGCTTCTCCAGATGGTGGTCTTTCTACTCTTAGTCTACCTTCTGGAGTATATGGGGTTTTGATGTATCTCATTATTTCTCCTTTTATTTATTGGAGAATATCTAACACAAATATCTCGGAAAATGAAGTTGAATGATCAATTAAGATTCCTTCAATTCTTGAGGATTCTGATCTAATTCTACAATTAAATTTCCAATTAACAACGCTATTGCACCCAATGGTAACCAGAATGTAACATTTCCTTCAAGTCCCAAAAATAAGGAAGCAGACATTGCCCATACTGGTTCCAAAGCATACAAAATTGCTGCTCTAACAGGAGAAACTTGTTTTTGGAAAATATTCAGAACCAATAATGCCACTAAACTACCAAAAATAGCACAAAGCATCAAGGGGAAAACGAAATCGAAATCCTTCATTAATATTGTAAAATCATTAACATAATGTCTTGAGGAAAATAAAAATACCAAAATTGATAATGCAGCAACTGTAATCAACATCGTTGCAGTAACTTGAATAGGATCTACGATTTTTGTTACTTTGTCTGTAGCAATAATATGTGCTCCAAATAACAATGCACAACCAACTGTCAACCATTCGCCTGGACCAAAGTGCAATTGGGGTGGGCCACTAATCCAACCGGCACCAAAGGTTGCAAGAATGACCCCAATAATAGCAAAGCGAGTTAATTTTTGCATTCCTATTACTACACCTATTAATGCTGTAAATACCACATATAAGCTAGTTAGAAATGCAGAAACTGCAGGAGTTACTTCTGTCAACCCAAGCATTTGGAGAATAAATCCACCCCAGACAATTACTCCAAGAAGTAAACCTCCCTTCCAGACTTCTATGTCTCCTAATCCAGCCCAAGTTTTTGGAACAAATAACAAAAGGAAAAATCCAGCAATTACAAACCGCATCATAACAAAAAATATGGCGACGTGATTTTCAGACAAAGTGGGGATTAAATTTTCAGCTGCGTCCAATGATTGTTGCATCCAAATAAATGTTCCACCCCAAAGAAGTGTTACTCCAAATAATGAAACTAAAGCTAAGTTTCGATTATTTGATTCTATAAATTTCTCATCATTCATTTGTCTTCACCAAAATGTTTTGATCATCGAACCGATAACGTTGACCTGTTGAAGGGCAAATCAATTGCTCATCTAGTGTTTCTCCTGACTCTCCTACCCAGCCAACATGCCTGGCTGGATTCCCAATCATCAATGAATATGGTTGCACAGAAGATGTGACAACAGAACCTGCGCCAATTAACGCAAAACGACCGATTTCTATGCCACAAAGAATTGTAGCATTTGCTCCAATTGTTACTCCTTTTCTAACAATTGTTTCCTTGAATTCTGACTTTCGATCTATATGTGCCCTAGGATTGAGGATATTAGTAAAAACGCAAGAAGGTCCACAAAAAACATCATCTTCCAATAAAACACCTGAATAAATTGAAACATTATTTTGAATTTTACATCTAGCACCAATTGTTACCCCATTTCCCACCATAATATTCTGTCCAAGTATGCAATTAGGGCCGATTCTAACATTCTTCATGATATGTGAAAAATGCCATATCTTGGTACCATCTCCAATTGAAGCCCCATCATCAATAATTGATGATGTGTGTACCCATGGATCCTGGCCCACCATACCTTGCGCAGAGGATATTGTTGTTTGAGCCGTTGGGTCAACTGGGAGTCTCTAAATCCAAAGACTTCTTCGTAGACTTGAAAGTAATATGGAAATACAATATGTGTGGGAATCATCAGTTAATGATGGGCATTTGGATTTACGATGGAAAGTCCTCCGTATTGGAAAACCAAGACATACTGCACATTATCAGGGAATTGATACTGATCCTAAAACGAAATTTTTAGTGGCATATCATGAAGGGAAAATAGTTGGTTGCTCTACCTTACAAACTGATCCAAGAGATGGAGCGTTGTTTAGAATTCGGGGGATGGCTGTTGATTTTGATTACCAAAATAGAGGGATAGGAAGCAAAATTGTTGAAAAATTGCAAAACTATGCTAAAGAAAGGGATACAGGGATATGGTGCAATGCAAGAATAAAGGCTGTTCCAATGTATCAAAGAAGAGGATTTACCATAGTTTCAGATATTTTTGAAATTGAAGGCATTGGGCCACACCACGATATGGAATGGTTACTAGACTAAGTCTCTACATTGCTATCTAATTCAATGATGTCTAATGCTGAATCTACCGATGCGCCTTCAATAATAGCTGTGATGCCCAATAAATGCCGATCAAAGGTTGCTAAATTTGTTTGAATCATATTTCGAATTAATGATGATGGTGGATCTACTTCATCTAAATCCAATGCGGTTTTGTAATTCAATTCTCCATCAGAAATATCCATTTCAAAATTACCAACTACCAATCTATAATTCACAATAGTAATGAATCTCATTATTTTTTCAATCACAAATTCTGGAATACCATTTTCTAATGATGAATAAAAAATTAGTTGATTCTCTTTTTCTCGTGTTTGAATCATACAATGCCACTTGCCATTTCGACCTTCAAAACCAAACGCAATTGTACTGTGGGTTTCCAATAACTCAAATGTCCAACCATCGTTTTCTAGATATTCTTTAGCTGATTTCAATAAAGGATAATCTTTCAATGGTTCTATTTTCCTATCGATTCTATCTGGAATATCTCGTTGAAGATATTCTTTGAATCTAGGGTTTAATTCAGGAGTTGACGAAAATGAATGTGAGCGAAGAGTAGAAGATATGCTGGCCATAAATTCTTTATCGCCCATACTTGAAGAATCTTGAGAAAAGCGTCCACTCATTACTGCACCCCAGTATAACATGGTAGCAGTTCTTAATTAAACACTTGTTACATCATTTCTAATAAAAAATATCTTTTTTATCGAAATTAAAGTTTACGAAATTATATTTCAAGTTCAATATTTAGGTTTTGAATTAATTCCTTGTATCTATTTCGAATTGTAACTTCTGTAACGCCAGCAACTTCTGCGACTTCACGTTGTGTACGTCGCTTTCCACATAGAACCGAAGCGATGTAAATGATTGAGGCAGCAATTCCAGTAGGGCCTCTACCAGAAGTTAATTCCTTTTCTTGGGCTCTTTGAATTAATTCATATGCCTTAGATTGAACCTCAGCATCTAAATCTAAACCGCTACAAAAACGGGGAATATACATCTCAGGGGTAGTTGGAGGGATTTTCATTTTCAATTCACGAACCATGAAACGATAAGTCCGACCAATTTCTTTCCGGCCAGTTCTACTAGCTGTACTAATTTCATCTAATGTTCTTGGATTACCGCATTGTCTACATGCTGCATACAAACTTGCAGCAGCGACTCCTTCGATAGATCTGCCACGAATCAATCGGGCCTCTACAGCACGTTTGTAATTTACCGCTGCTGCTTCTCGAATAGATTTAGGGAGATTTAATCGGCTAGCCATTCTATCTAATTCGGCTAATGCCATTGCAAGGTTTCGTTCTGTTGCATTACTAACTCGACTTCTCTTCTGCCATTTTCTCATTCGATAAAATTGGCTACGATAACGGCTGCTAATTGTTTTTCCAGAGTAATCTTTGTTCTGCCAATCAATATCAGTGGAAAGTCCCTTGTCATGAAGCATTACTGTCATCGGCGCACCTGTTCTAGCTCTCTGATCGCCTTGTTCAGGACTGAAAACACGCCATTCTGCCCCTTGGTCAATTACGTTGTCCTCTACAACCAAACCACACATAGCGCATACAATTTCACCCCTAGTTTCATCGCGATCTAGGTCGCGGCTTCCGCATTCTGGGCACTTTACGATGTCTTCTACTTGAGGGTCTGACATATTGATTATCTCCGAAGATATTATACGTTCGAATATTTCTATTTTATAAATCTTTGTTGTTAAAAATAATTCTTTATACTTCTTATTTTGTTATATTCTATGTTTGAAACTACGACCAAGGTAAAATAGAGCCAATATATGGTCAGAACGGTGTTGAACATGGCAGAGTCGTGGCCTCCTTCTTTTGTGCGATTGTCCGACAATGCCCGAGTTTTATTTTTGACCAAAGATCTTGAACTAATCAAAAAACAACTCTACGAGGGATTAGAATTACGAATGGAAGATTTATCTGTCGATGATTTATTGGATGATATCAATACAGATGTGATGACTCCAGCTTGGGTGTGTTTTGATCATGACCCGGCTATTATTGCAGAAAACGCATATGCAGGATTAATGCATGATGGTGAAAGGGTTTTCAAAGAACGGGCATTGAAAGATGGAGGGTTTGAAGTAATTGTTTCAGGCCATAGAAAGGGCACAGGATCGAGTCGGGAAACTGCACCACAATGTGAACGGTGGTCTGGAATTAGAGTTGTAATTGCTGCATCTTTTGCACCAATTCATGAACGAAATAATATCAATCTTGGACAATTAATGGGCAATCATGAAATGTTGATTAGATTACAGAAAGGAGAAGAAATTCCCCTCCGAGAATTTACAGATAAATATGATCCTGTGACAAAATTAATTTTAGAAAATGGTGGCATCTTACCATTTGCAAAAAAATTAGAAGAGGGGGTGGTAAATCTTCCACCTTTATCAACAACTGAAAAACCCATGACAATGGCAGAAAAAATAATTGCAAGGAAATTAATTGGGGTTGATGGGAAAAATTGCTTTGTTTCACCTGGTGATGCTGTCTTAGCAACCGTTGATGGAGGATACAGTCATGAATTTACAACAGCACAAGTTCATAATTTCTTGATGTCCGAATATGGTGAGAATTATTCATTACCAAATCCACCGAAATTTGCTGTTTTTGAGGATCATTTGCTATATGCAACTGGAGTTCCTCGTTTTGGACCGTTTGTGGAAAAAATACAAACTCTTCGAGATTTACAAGTTATTTTTCAACAACATACCGGTGTTAGAGATTATTCTGCGGTAAATGGGATTAGTCCAGGTATTTGTCATCAAGTTGCTCGTGAAGAGTTCATCGATGTTGGAGATTTCATACAAGCTACTGACAGTCATACTTGTATGGGGGGTGCATCAAATGCTCTTACATATGGAGTTGGGGCCACCGAATATGCAAATTTGGTTCACAATCAATTTGCCTTCGTTAAAGTTCCAGAAAGTATTCGATTCGAACTTGTGGGTGAATTAAATCCAGGATGTACTGCAAAAGATGTGATTCTTCACATTCTTTGGTACTATGCCAAACACTCTGATACATTGGACCGTTCTATGGAATTTGGGGGTCCTGGGCTTACATCTCTTTCAATGGATGAAAGGGCTACATTGTGTAATATGGCAACTGAATGTAGTGCAAAAACAGGGATTTGTGAACCTGATCAATTAACGATTGATTGGTTAATTGAAAGGAGAATTGGACTTACTGAAGAAGAAATCCAAGCGAATTTTGTATTGCCTGATGAAGGAGCGCACTATGATGGAGGTACGCATACAATTGATTTGAATAAAATACGACCAATGGTAGCGCATCCAGGCAATCCTGATGATGGAGTTCCGTCAGACCCTACCAATGGAGCCTATATTGACGAAATTGGTGATGTGAAAATCGATATTGCCTATGCGGGTTCATGCACTGCTGGAAAAGATGATGATTTTGCATATTATGCAATGGTAACTAAAGCCGCATTAGATGCTGGGCTAAAGGTGGCTGATGGGGTAGATTGCTATATCCAATTTGGATCTAAAACTGTCAAGGATCTATCTCAGCAAAAAGGATGGACTGACTTATTCGAATCTGCAGGAGTGAAATTAATTGATCCGGGTTGTGGAGCATGTATAGGTGCTGGGCCTGGTGTTTCAAATAATCCAGATCAAGTTTCTGTTTCAGCAATTAATCGAAATTTTCAGGGGCGATCTGGGCCTGGGAAATTATATCTTGCAAGCCCATTAACAGTAATGGCTAGTGCATTTACAGGAAAAATTACGGCTTGGCATCCAAATCTGTTTACAGGGGACTAGGGGTGAAAAATTGGGCCGACGAGAGCCTATGGCATTGTTATGGGAAAAGGCGCATGACGCGTTGTGTTCTTGTATCGAAGCAGGTGTGGAATTTTCACCACTCCCATCACCTCCATATCTATTCGAAGAAATGCCAGTTATTGAAACGAAACCGGAAGTAATTTGTCAACAAGTAATTGGTCTAAATTCAATCGATAAAGCCGGTTTTAAACGAATTATAGACAATTATCTAAATGCAAATCTTCCAGATTATGTAAAACGTGCAATTGATGAAGAACGTGCGTTAGAACAACACATTTTCGATTCAATTGATGAATTAATCGATAAGTTCCTAGTGGCTAGAATTTTTGAGTGGTTTCGATCGGGATTAGATTCTGAAGTTCCAGATACAGATAGGTGGTGGTGGGCAATTTCACTTTTTGTTGGGGTATGTCTTCAACGTCCAAAGGCTATCCTTGACGATGGTTTTCATCTGATCGAATCTATCGCATTGGGGTCACCCCCTGGACAATGGCAAACAAAAGCAAGAAAGGGTCCACATTTATTGGATTGGAATGGTCAAGATTTAGATGAGTCTATCGAAGTACATATCGATGGTGCAATAGCTGCTGCTTGGATTCTTGACATTGTAGATAGTAAAGAAATTTTGAGCAATAGATGGTGGCCAGAGATCATCAATCGTTCTCATCTATACATTCCTTTGAGAATGAAAGAACGGTTAAATTCCTCTATGGATAAGAAGGAATTTATCGATGTTCATCTGCAATGTATTCCTCAACTTGTGATTCAAGATTTAGAATTTTCAAAGTCATTAATTGAAAAATTATTAGAAGATATTGACACCAAAAATTCGTCAAATTTAGTTTCTCTATCAGAAAGAATTTCATTTAATTCAATTGAGCTTTCTTTGCAACTAATTGATTTTGGTTTCAAGGCGGGGGGAGATGCAGCAGTCATTGCACAAGGTGCATTGAGTGCCATTGCAACTCACGACGAAGATGCATTTTTGAGTAGAGTTGAAATTGCTGCTAATCACACAGATTTACGGTCAAGGAGAAAATTTGTTCAAAGTGGTTTGAGGATTTTGATGCAAATTGATCCTGAAGATTCACGCTCAATTTTAACAAATTTATTAATTGAAAATGATGAGTTATCGAGAACTAGATTACGTCGTTTTGCAATTGAGATGTGTGAGAGAAATCCAAAATGTCAAAATCTCATTATTGAGAAATTACAAGAAAATAAACTTGAAACTGATTGGTTGATTTGATTACGAACAACCTGTAGTTTCACCACATTCATTGCATTTCAAACAAGTCCCATTTCGAACCATTTGACTACTTCCACAAGTTGAACAAATATCTCCAGTGAATCCCATAGCACGGGCAGCGGCTACTGAATTAACTGGGGCATCCTCTTCTGAATTAGTATTCAAAGAGTTGCCGTCATATACTTCAACTGGTGAATCCATGATTTCAGATTCTACCATATCAATATCAAGAGTTGTTTGAATATTACGTTGATGACCTATATTTCTAGCGACTCCGTCAGGGGTGTGTTCTGGACGACTAATGGATGTTGAATCAAGATCTTCGGCTGAAACATGTGCTAAATCATCACGATTCAGATGGCTGATTGCTAATTCTCGGAAAATATAGTCAACAATAGATGTAGCCATCTTGACCCGGCCTGAACCTCCTGATACCATTCCACTAGGCTCAAACTTCTGGAAAGTAAATGACTTCACAAATGCATCCAATGGTACTCCATATTGAAGACCTATAGAAACAGCAATTGCAAACTGGTTGAGAAGTGATCTCCATGCTGCCCCTTCTTTGGATGTTGTGATCATAATCTCGCCTAAGCGACGGTCTTCGTAAAGGCTAGATGAAAGATAAACTGTATGTCCCCCAACTCTAGCTTTCATTGTCTTAGATTCTCTAACATCAGGAAGTGGTCTACGTGTAGCAATGTAATTGTTGACGTATGCATTTGCTAATGGCTTAGCCTGTTCAGCAGGTAATGGAAGGGCTTCAACAACCTGTTGAACTGCCTTTTCGGCAGTTAGTGTTGTAGAATCATTAACTTCTTCTTTATCCAAGGTTGATGTATCAACTAACTTATTCATCAATGGTTGGGATAATTTACTTTGGTCTCTGTAAACTGCTGTTGCCTTATTCATTGTAGTATGAGATAAATTGTAAACCTCACGAATGTCATCAATAGTGGCTGATGATGGTAGATTTACTGTCTTTGAAATGGCCCCCGAAATAAATGGTTGCGCAGCCGCCATCATTCTGACATGAGCTGGCCACGCAATAGATCGTTCTCCATATTTACCACAAGGAGTAGCGCAATCAAATACGGCTAGATGTTCCTCTTTCAAATGTGGGGCTCCCTCAATTGTCATGCGACCAAAGACGTAATCATTAGCCAAATCAATTTCAGATGGAGAAAACCCAATGTGTTTCAATACATCAAAGAATGGGTTGTCGAGTTGTGTTTGATTCAAACCAAGTACATCTGTACAGAAATCGGTACCTAACGTATTGATATTGAAAGCACCACGAATATCATAAGCAGCACCAATTGAATCTTCAATCATTGCAAATTCTGCTTCTCCAAATCCTGCCTTCATCAAACGCTCACGGGTAATACTTGTACAACCTTCGATGCTTTTGCTTCCCATTACATAGGATTCAATTTCATCAATTTGATTAGCATCATAACCAAGTTCTGTCAATGCTAACTTCACACCGTTATTGATAATCTTCAACATACCTCCACCTGCAAGAGATTTGAATTGAACCAACGAAAATGATGGTTCGACACCTGTAGTGTCACAATTCATCACAAGACCAATTGTTCCAGTGGGTGCAATTACTGTTGTTTGAGCATTTCTAAATCCAAACTCTGTTCCCAAATTAAGTGCACGATCCCATGATTCTCTTGCAGCATCCAATAAATCATCAGGACATAATGTGCTATCTATTCCCAATGGTTTTACAGAAAGTCCTTCATATTCCTTTGATTCTACATCATATGCAGCTCGACGGTGATTTTGAATTACACGAAGCATGTGTTCTTTGTTCTCTTCATATCTCTCAAAGGGACCTAGGAAGCCTGCCATTTCTGCGCTTGTAGCATAAGATTCTCCACACATTATAGCAGTTAATGCACCGCAAATTGATCTTGCTCTGTCGTCATCATATGGAATGCCCATGTGCATCAATAAAGATCCTAAATTACAATACCCCAATCCTAGTGTTCTATATTCGTAGGATTTTTGGGCAATTTCTTCACTAGGGAATTGAGCCATCAAAACTGAAATTTCTAATGTTGCTGTCCAAAGACGTACGCTGTGTTGGAAATCTTCAATTTGAAATGTTCTTGTATCAGCATTATAATATTCTAAGAGGTTGATACTAGCTAAGTTACATGCAGTATCATCGAGGAACATATACTCTGAACATGGATTTGAGCCGTTAATTCTTCCACCCTCTGGACATGTGTGCCATTCATTGATAGTGCTGTCATACTGTACACCTGGGTCAGCACAAGCCCATGCTGTGTAAGCAACCTGATCCCAAAGATCTCTTGCTGGAAGAGTCTTGCAAGGCTCTGGATCTCTGCCTTCTTTTTCTGCAGATGTTAATTCAGTACGCCAAAATAAGTTCCAATCAGCACCTGATTCGACTGCATCCATGAATTTATTTGGAACGCGAACAGAATTGTTACTATTTTGGCCGGAGACAGTAAGGTAAGCTTCTCCTTGCCAATCAGAATCAAAAACTTCGAAATCAACAGAACGCCAACCTTGTTCACCAAGATCCATAATTCTCTTGATATGTGGTTCAGGCACTCCATTTCGTACTGCATCAACAATAGCTGATTTCAATTTCGGATTTGTGTCCATATCTGAGGCAGCAATATCTGATTCTTCAGTCCACATTGCCGACATTATTTCTTTTGCGTGTTTTTGTAATAATTGACTACCAATAATCAAAGAAGATACTTTTTCTTCCTCTGAGGCTTTCCAGTTAATGTATTCTTCAATATCTGGGTGGTCCAAATCTAATGTAACCATTTTTGCTGCACGTCGAGTTGTTCCACCTGACTTAATTGCACCTGCTGCACGATCTCCAATTTTCAAAAATGACAAGAGGCCGCTAGAACGTCCTCCACCAGAAAGTGGTTCATCCTTACCTCTAATCTGACTAAAGTTGGAACCTGTGCCTGAGCCGAATTTAAAGAGAAGTGCTTCTCTTTCCCATAGGCCCATAATGGATTCACTTCCACCAACAAGTGAATCGCTAACAGATTGAATAAAGCATGCATGGGGTTGAGGGTGTTCATAAGAATTTGAAGACTGTTTCATCATTCCAGTATCTGGATCTACATACATATGTCCTTGTGGATTGCCTTCTATTCCGTATGCCCAATGAAGTCCTGTATTGAACCATTGGGGGCTATTTGGAGCTGAACGCTGGCTGGCAATCATAAAGCACATTTCATCATAATATGACCTTGCATCTTCTTCAGAAGCAAAATAACCATACTTCCAACCCCAATATGTCCATGTTCCTGCTAATCGGCGGAACATTTGGCGGAAATCAGTTTCAGCAATATATCGTTCAGAGGCTTCTAAATTCTGTAATTTTTCTTCATCGGGTGCTGAACGTTGAAGCCATGTAGGAACTCCTTCTTCGGGGACCGGTCTAAGTGCTGCTGGAACGCCTGCCTTTCTGAGATATTTTTGGGCTGCAACTGTCCCTGGAACGCCCTCAAATCCACTAGGAAAACATACATCAATCATGTCATGAGCTACAGTCCCATCCATGTTACGAATTTCTAAATTTGTGGTAATCCATTCAAAGGTTTCAAAGGGATCGTTTCCAGATGTAGTAAATCTACGGCTAATCGTCATACCACTAGTTCCATCATTGCTGTTATTCATAGTAGTCTGCATTCTTAACCCTCCTTTGCACCTAATTGACATTGTACACACTTCATATTCGCGTGGGAATCTGTTGGCTCAATCGAGGGTTATTGAATGTTGATGGGGTGAACTGGATGAAATTAGGAAACTTTGGACTTTTCAGTGGTTGTCAAAATATAATAAAATTATATGTGTGTATTGATTTTCGTTATTTTGATATTTACTGGTGAAAATATACTACATTTTCAAAAACTTCTGCGGGATGGATTGAACAACCTCTACCTCGTCCAACCAATTATGAATGACGATGAAGACGAGTACAGTGTCCCAAATAGTGGGCTAGAAATGGGCGACTCAATAAATTCGGAAACACATGATGATGTTGACCCATTCGAAGAATTGGGCATTGGATCGAGAACGCACAAAACAACTACAAATGTTGAAAATAAAGACTATGATGCGTTGTCTGACCTAATGGATGATGACACCGATGATATTCAGGAAGAAGGTGTTTCGGAAGAGAATGGGGTGGAAAAAAACACTGCGGAATCCACCTATTTGATGCTCCTTCAAACCGTCTGGGTAGATGGGATCTTGGATCCAGCAGAAGTTCGTTTATTGGCAAAAAAAAGAGTTGATTTGAATATTTCATTTGATAGACATTTGGAATTGGTTACAGATTTAATTGGGTGAAAATATGATACATCCCTATACTTTAGGTTTGAAATTAGGGTGGAAAGATGATGCTCTAAATGAAGAGGGCTTTACATTACTAACTCGATTAACCAAAATTTTCGACATGAAATCACAAGAAAGAGAGATTCTAGAAATGTCGTATATGGAATCGCTACCATTAATTTCACAGGGAATTGGAAGTGGGGTAGATGAACTTAGATCTTATGTTGAAGGATTAGAACAATGGTTTCCCGAAGATGGGGGAAAATGTGCGCAATTATTGGGGAGAAGAGCGTTGGATGTGGGGATGACTAAAAATGGTTGGAAAGATGTTTATGCATGGATGGAAAGCATAGGAATTGGAACTAGTTTCGCTATGGGAGCATGGATGCAAGGGGATGAACCCGAAGATATTGAGATCCCTTCATTTTTTGATGAAATAGTTACAATATTAGGCATCTAATTCTACAACATTTCCAACGACCAATCAAGTGTTGCTCCAGACCCAGTAATCATTTTCCCAACGCTACAAAATTTTTCATGACTAGATTCAATTAATCTATGAAGTAATTTCTCAGGAACTTCTCCTTTGACAATATATTTCATTACAACAGCTGTGAAAACTTTGGGAGATTCTTGGGCTCTTTCAGATTCGATTTCGATTGTCATGTAATCCACATTCTCTATTCTATGCTTCAATCCTTCTTTTACATCAATCAAAGAGCATGCTGCATGAGCATGTAGCACCATTTCCATTGGACTTGGAGATGATTCACCATATATCTCAAATGATTTGCCACCTGAAGTAGTACCAACATATCCTTCCACAGCTGTCCAACGAACCTCTCCGTTCATAGCCTACTGACTGAGGCATTACGCTTAGAAGATTGGGCGGCCCACCGCAAGATATACGTCCAACAACTGTTGCGGTGAGTGACCATGGTCTCGAGAGCAAGCATGATTCGATTCGTCGCACTTCTGGCACTTTTTTCGATGTTGTTGGCCTTGGCACCGGTCTCTAAATTCGACGAATTGGGTCAAAATGATGTTCCGATGGAGACGGGGGCCCGAAGTGGCCCTGATCTTACAGTTGACTATCTCTCGGCGTCTTGGACTTCAGCGGATGCTGGAGATTCCAAAAGTATCAGTACAAGAATCAAAAACGATGGAAGTTCGTCATCAGGTTCATTCCGATGGGGATTGTATTTGTCCACTGATAGAACAATTACAACCAGCGACCTTCTATTGGATGATTGGTCGCAGTCTAGTATTTCCTCAGGCAGCACCCGTTCATCGACCAAGACTGTGACCATTCCATCATCAATCACGGGTGGTTACTACTATGTCGGCATGATTGTCGATATCAATGGCCAAGTCAGTGAATCTGATGAGAACAACAATGACGATTACGATTCGGGTCGAGTCCGCGTCTATGAATTATCTGATTTGGTTCCTCGAACCACCTCATCGTCATGTTCTACTCCAACCACAGGCACGGTTGGAGATTATCTCACATCATCGATTTCAATTCAATATGAAAATGATGTTTCCAGCACTCACGGACAATCGACAGGCACATTTTACTGGGCAATGTATCTATCCACAGATTCCACCATCACAACTAGTGACACACAAGTTGGCAGCGACCAATACGCGTCCAGTTTGTCTTCGGGTAGTTATAGGACAGATTCTCTATCTAGTAGCACTCGAATCCCTTCCTCTATGAATGCTGGAACCTATTATTGGGGGTATATTCTGGATGTAGATTCCGATGTCGACGAAGCCAGCGAATCGAACAATGCTCGGACTTGTAATCAAATTACACTTCAAGAGGATCTGCCAGATTTGGAAGCCACGTCAGTCAGCACCTCTTCTTCTTCTGCAATCATGGGTGATACTATCACTGTGCAGTATCGGATCGACAATATTGGCACTGATTATTCTGGTTCGTTTTACTGGAAACTGTATCTTTCGACTGATTCAACCATCACTACATCAGATACATTCGTCGATGAATTCAGCGAGAGTAGCATCAGTGGTGGTTCTTACCGCTCTGGTTACGAATACAATGTTCCTATTCCGACTGGTATGAACACAGGATACTACTATCTTGGCCTAATCGCTGACAATCGCGGCGGTGTAAATGAATTGGATGAGACGAACAACATCGTTTCTTCAAGCTCACGAATCGATATCGAAGAACCTGCTGATTTAGTTCCAGACAACCCGTCTGGACCAAGTACGGCCCAAGCCGGCCAACAAGTGAGTATTTCTTGGAGAATCGACAACACTGGAGATGATACATCTGGATGGTTCTACTGGGAAATGTACATTTCAAGTGATTCTACAATTACAACCAGTGATACGAAAATAGGTTCTACCCAACAGGCGAGCAGCATTTCTGGCGGATCGTATCGAAGTGGGACATATAGTCCGACGTTGCCCAGTAATTTAGCTCAAGGGACCTATTATTTCGGAATCATCGTAGATTCTACTAGTCGAGTGTCGGAAGGTGATGAGACCAATAATATCGAAGTAGGGAATTCACTCTACATCACAGTTCCAGATTATGATTTGGAGGCCACCTCGATTTCAGTCGACTCCGGCTATCGTCAAGTTTGCGAAGGTTCGGATATTTACATTACATTGAGTGTGACCAATCTGGGCACAGATAATGCGGGTTCTCACTATTATGAAGTCCTTGTTTCGACTGGGGGTTCAGTTTCGGCAATCTATACTGGCACCTCTCTTGGATATGCGAGCGGGGCCGCAAATGTTCCTTCATACACTCACTCAAGTATGCAGGCAACCCTACCGACGACTATTACGCCAGGCACATATTATGTCGGCCTCTACGTGGATTATGGAGACTACATTTCAGAGTCAGATGAAAATAACAACATCGTCGCCACAAACAGTGCCCAATTGACAGTGATTGATTGTGGTCCTGATCTGGAACCCACCTCTATATCTGGGCCAGCATCAGGTGTTCGAGGTGGAACTGCACAAGTTTCCGTTCAAATTTCAAACATAGGAATGGAGGAGGCCAGTAGTGTCGATTACAGCATCTATCTTTCCAGTGATTCTTCAATCAGTGGAACTGGTAACGATGTACTGGTCGGTTCAGATGTGACAGGTACCATTGCACAAAGTAATGCATGGTCCGGATCAGTCAACCTTGGTATCCCATCCAATCTCGGAAACGGTTGTTGGTATTGGGGTATTCTTGTGGATCCAAACAACTCAATTGTAGAGATGGATGAAACGAATAATGCAATGCCATCAAATGGACAGTTCTGCTTAGAGCAAGCAGATATTGTAATCGATTCCATAGGCTATTCAAACAATGCTGTGAGCGGTCAATCGAGCACTGTATTCATCAACGTCAGCAATATTGGTGGTTCTGATGCACCTTCTTTCACTGCCCGTCTCTTGTTATCGCTTGATGCCCAGTCGGGAACCGATGACACACAAGTGGACAGTTTCCGGGTCGACCCGTTGACCAGTGGTTCTTCAGTAAATATTGTACGGAATATCATCATCCCCAGTCAGCATATTGGAGATTTCCACTGGGTCGTTATTGTCGACACAGCATCTGAGGTCGAAGAGGACGACGAGTCGAACAATGCTGCTGCAAGCACCTCCTTCACGATTTCTGCGCCAGCCAGCGACCTTCTAGCCGCATGGGTTGAATCACCACTTTCTGCCGAACCTGGTCAAACGGTATCGATTGAATGGGGGGCCGAAAATCTAGGGCAAGAAACTCTCGGTTTCGACATTGAGATTTGGCTTTCTGAAGATCTCGTATTGGGAAGTGGGGACATCCGCCTTTCACAATCTCGAGTTCCAGCACTGTTGAGTGGCTCAACCATCGCCGATTCACAAGTAGTCAATTTGATTGGTGATATAGATGGTGTTTGGTGGGTTGTTCTAGTTATTGATTCTGGAGGTGAGCACAATGAGGATGATGAATCAAATAATATTCGTATATCTAATTCAACATTCACGATTGATTCAAGCAGCCCCCCACCTGCAGGCGATACACTCTCTGGATGTGATAATCCACAAACTGATGGTGGATTTGAATCAGATGCGGCATCGACACGTTCGTCAGCGCATCACTTGGGAGCGAATGCAAACCTCACGTTGGATGGTTGCCTAATCGGATTAGATGTGGTCGATTGGTATGCGATTGTCATCGATTCAGGAAACCGAACATCGGTAGCATTGAGTGCTGAGGGTGCAAATCTAGAAGTCGTCGTACTGAATGGTTCAGGTGCACTTGGGCAAGGAATAGTCGATGATGAAATCCGTTGGGTGACAATCTCAGCATTAAACGATGATCATGATGGCGTTGGGCTGTTGTACCATATTCGAGTTACATGGGATCCAGCGATGCCAGGTGGCCCCTATCAATTGAGATTAGTCACGGCAAATGCAAGTATTGAGACAGATTTGAACCCACCTCCAGCACCTCAAATCACCCCGATGAATGAATGGAAAAACTCTGACGAACTTACGATTTATTGGCAACCTGTTGCTGATGACCTGTCTGGAATTTCACATTATGAAGTCCGATGGGCGGGTGGTTTGTGGGCACCAGTCACACAAAATGAATCGATAGTGAATCTGACGATGCTTATGGATGGTCGGTATTCGTTTGAGGTTCGAGCTATTGACGAGGCAGGAAACATAGGATCCGCTAATGCAACTTGGATTCGTGTTGATCGAAACGTACCGGTGGTTTCCATTGAGCAACTCAATGCCTCACGCTCACCAGTATCCAAATTGGTTGTTGGGTTGACGATTGATGATGGGCTCGGCAGTGGACCTTCAAGCATTGAATGGTCTGATGATAATTTGACTTGGAAAACATATAGCGAAGATGGTTTGATTTTATGGTGGGATTGGAACAACACAGAATTGTTTGTTCGGGTGACGGATGGTGCAAATTTGCAAACAGTTGTGCAAGTTGAAATCGATGCACCTCCAGATGAATCAGAAAACATCGAAACTTCAGATAATGAAAATTCAAGATCGAAAGCAAGTGGAGTAGTCAGCACATTGCTTACGTTGATTTTTACTCTAGCCATAGTAGTCATATCGATTTTTACAGTCATGTTTGCGATTCGATTACGAGAACAAGGCCTTACCAATGAAGATGTGGAAGAAAATTCAGATGATGATGCAAACAATTCAGATTTGGTGGACACCAATCAACAAGCCCAAACTTTGCATGTCCCAGATTACAACCATCTCGTCGGTGGTGGAGTGTACGATCAGTCCACAGGACACACAGTTTACATTGACCCAGAGGGTCGTTGGTGGTGGAAGCAAGAAGATGGTTCATTCTTCCACGATCAGGCATTCAATGCGAGCGAAACCACGCTTGATGACCTTTCTTGACTGCAACAAATAACTCATCACCTTGGGCGGTTCATTGATGAATGGAGTCTTGGTCCCAAAGAATGATTACGATGTCAGGTACGAGTATTACAATGCAAAATGGAGCCTTGAATGTGCCAAATGATCCAATTGTTCATTTTATTGAAGGTGATGGAATTGGTATTGATATTACTCCAGTAATGATCAGTGTAGTCGATGCTAGTGTAGAAAAAGCATACAATGGAGAAAAGAAAATTCATTGGAATGAAGTATTGGCTGGAGAGAAAGCTTTCAACGCTACTGGTGAATGGTTACCTGATGAAACATTAGATGCTATAAAAAATGGTTTAGTGTCCATCAAAGGACCTTTGACAACTCCTGTTGGCGGTGGTATTCGAAGTCTAAATGTGGCACTACGCCAGAGACTGGATTTGTTCGCCTGTGTCAGGCCTGTCCGTTGGTATTCTGGTACACCGAGTCCTGTTAGAGATCCTGGTGCAGTGGATATGATTATCTTTAGAGAAAATAGTGAAGATGTTTATGCAGGAATTGAATGGGAAGCCGGATCTGAAGAAGTTGCAAAAGTAATTGATTTCTTACAAAATGAAATGGGAGTTACAAAAATTAGATTTCCTGAAACAAGTGGAATTGGAATCAAGCCAATTTCTAGTGAAGGAACTGGACGAATCGTTAGATCTGCTATTCAATACGCAATAGATAATGACAAGGAGAGTGTTACTTTAGTGCATAAAGGAAACATCATGAAATTCACTGAAGGTGGATTCAGAGATTGGGGATATCAACTTGCACAAGATGAATTTGGCGCTGAATTACTAGATGGGGGACCTTGGTGCACGTTAACGAATCCAAATACTGGGACTAAAATTACAATTAAGGATGTAATTGCTGATGCTATGCTTCAACAAGTATTGACACGCCCTCGTGAATACGGCGTTCTTGCAACAATGAATCTGAATGGAGACTATATTTCTGATGCACTCGCTGCCCAAGTTGGTGGAATTGGTATTGCTCCTGGGGCTAATATCAACTATGATACTGGAATTTCCATCTTTGAAGCAACACATGGAACTGCTCCAAAATATACTGGGCAAGACAAAGTCAATCCTGGTTCATTGATTCTATCTGCTGAAATGATGCTGCGCCATATGGGTTGGGGAGATGCTGCTGACCTAATTGTCAAAGGAATGGAAGGTGCAATCTCTGCAAAAACTGTAACATATGATTTTGAGCGATTAATGGATGATGCTACTTTACTCAAATGTTCTGAATTTGGGGATGCAATAATCAACCATATGTGAGTTGAATGTATGGATGAAGATCTAGAAAATATTCGAATAAAAATCCAAAAAATGGCCGAATTGGCTGAGGTTAATGGAGAGCCTTTGGCTTGGTTCGATGAACTCTATGAAAATGCAAATCGTGATTCAGATTATGTTCCATGGGCACGAATGGAGCCTCATCCACAAATGGTGGAATGGATTGCAAACCGACCAGAAATTAATGGCAAGGCATTGGTTGTAGGATGTGGTATAGGAGATGATGCAGAATGGTTGGAAGAGATAGGTTTCGATGTTACTGCATTTGATATTTCAAAATCGTCAATCGATTGGTGTCAAGAACGATTTCCAGATTCCACAGTGAATTATTGCGTTGCTGACTTGCTATCTCCGCCTGAAAATTGGGAAAATAAATTCGATCTAATTGTAGAGATACATATTTTACAAGTTATTCCAGAAAATATGCGAGACGATGCAGCAAAAAATCTTGCTTTGTTATTGAATAATAATGGCCATGTCCTATGTATTGGGCGGTTATATGAATCAAATATTGTAGAACAACCAGTTCCACCGTGGCCATTGGGGAGAGTTTGGTTGGAAAGTAAATTTCAGAGTCTATCTCTAGTTAATTTTACTCGATTTATGACAGAAAACAACTCCATTGGAGATTTTCCTTCTGTGCCGAGATTTATTGCCTCCTGGAAAAAAATATCACCTTAATTTAGACTTCATCTTCAAACTCTTCGGGATTGAAAAAAGATGATGGTGGGGGGGCAAGAGGTGTGTCCTCCTTCGATATATTTGTTGGAAAAATTGTTGATTTGAATTCTTCGAATTGGTTATTTTTCAATAATATTATACTACCTCCAATAATTCCTGAAAAGAAAATCAAAATTAGAAGAATTGAAGCTATTGAAATTGGTTGATTCAATTGAATATCCTCTGCTGTACGTATCAATGGATTATCTGGATCAGCATCTAAATTATCTCCAACTCCATCTCCATCTCTATCTGCCCATTCCATTTTATCAAATGGAAATGCGTCTAAATTATCCCCTATTCTATCCCCATCGCTATCTAAACATTCGAAGGGGTCTTGTGGCCAACCATCTGTATTATCTCCACAACCATCACCATCTGAATCAAGCCAATCTAATGGATCTAAGGGGAATACATCAGAATTGTTGCCAACTCCATCTCCATCAGAATCACTCCATTCATGTGGATCATTTGGAAAAGCATCGCTATTATCTCCTACACTATCTCCATCAGAATCAAGCCAATCTAATGGATCTAAGGGGAATACATCAGAATTATCTCCATATCCATCATCATCAGTATCATTCCATTCATTTGAATTGGTGGGAAATTTATCAATAATATCTGCATACCCATCCCCATCTGTATCATGACACCCTAAAGGGAATGTAGAGGAGCCATATACTGAAGGGCAATTGTCTGAATTGTCTCCTATACCGTCATCATCAGTATCATACCATTCACTATTATCTAGAGGAAAAAGATCAGAATTGTCTCCATATCCATCTCCATCAGAATCGAGGCATTCTGTGGAATTTTCAGGGAATTGATCTGTATTATCCCCACATCCATCAGAATCCATATCAGACCATTCAGAGGGGTCCTTGGGGAAGGAATCTAAGCCATCTATTACTCCATCATCATCTGAATCTGAATCTAATGGATTTGTTCCTTGTTGTTCTTCTTCTGAATTTAACATCCCATCTCCATCAGTATCGGTATCTTCCTGATCTTTACATCCATCATTGTCTAAATCACTTCCAGTTAACCCAATAATCCCCAAGGGGCATGAATCGTTTTGATCTAGATGTCCATCATCATCATCATCTGAATCCACAGCATCTGGACATCCATCTAAATCGTGATCTAAACCTCCTTGATTCGGACAAGGATCTATTGCATCATTCTTGCCATCTCCATCACTATCCTTCTGGCTTAGGGCGCAACCATTCAAATCAACTGATTCTCCATTTATCGTAGATGGACACAAATCATTTTCATTTGAAATACCATCTAAATCATCGTCTCTTTGTTCCCATGAACAACCATTTGAGTCTACTAAGGTCATATTCTGAGTCCATGCACAACTATCTTCAGAATCAATAATCATATCTCCATCAGTATCTGGTGACCCGATTTTTTCAATTCCATAATGACCTATAAATCGATGCATTACTCTGGTTGGGTGGGCTTTGTCAAAGAAAAGGAATTCATCCGCACGAGGAGAGACAGGGTCGCCATTGTCACAAATTGGAAGGGGGAGTAAGGTACTACCTCCTCTGCAAGCTGCGTTTTGAGTATCTGTAAATCCTAAAGCCTCTTTATTTTGTAAAATATCGTTGAAAATTGTCCAAGTATCTATTGTATGGATTGTTATGCTTAATTCAATAGTCAGATTGTTCAATAATGAATTCAATTTCTGATTATAAGAAATAACTTCTGAACGAATATTAGATTGTTGATTTTGACTTCTGCTTTGTACTTCTGGAGTTAATTCAAGGGGAGGTAAATTGGGGATAATGAGTTCAGTTGCACCAACTAATTCCAATTGACGGATATGTGATTCCATGTTGGCAATAATTACATTTGAATTCGCGGAACCATAGAGAAAATCATTTCCTCCAGCCCACAATGAAACTACAGTGCCTGATGGAATGGAACTCTGAACATTTGCCAAATAGGTGTTAATCTGAGTCCCTACGTTTGGAAGTAAAACATATGAATATCCGCTACCTGTTTGGGATCCACCAAATGCACGATTGTCACCAGATGAACTTCCAGTTCCAACTGTTGTAGAAACACCATATGAATCAGAAAGATACTCTACCCAAACCGGACCATTAGAAAAGCGACCTTGCCAATATGGTGGAGTATCTGGAACATTTAACGATGATTTTGCATTACCCATATCACTCAAAGAATCACCAAAAATAATCAAGTCGCTAATTGATGGGAGTATCGTATTTCTAAAGACCATGAATTCCAAAGATGTAGAATCAACTAAATTCCCATTTGATGATTGT
>Ga0208277_1000190_pt1 | contig 37061 bp, 37 predicted proteins | sample ETNtaG_5_FD_185782 | JGI IMG/M metagenome (GOLD analysis project Ga0208277, IMG submission 185782) | Marine microbial and viral communities from oxygen minimum zone, Eastern Pacific Ocean - ETNP201406SV205 (SPAdes) (version 2) | ecosystem: Environmental > Aquatic > Marine > Oceanic ...
CCATTTCTAGCAATTGGGATGAACGACCCATGTTCCACACTTGACCTTGCTCCAAACGGAGGTTACCTAGCCATCTGAATCACTTCAAATGCTGGTGCGCTCTTACCACACCGTTTCACCCTTACCTGTGCCTTGACGGCCATCGGCGGTTTACTTTCTGCTGCCCTTATCGATAGATCGCTCCATCCTGACTCTCGTCAGCGTTTTGTTCATAGGAGCCCCGACCTTCCTCAACACAACTAGTTGCGCTGCGACCATCCGGCCAACTCACCATTGTTTAGTTTGTCTGGTAAACGATAAAAGCGCAACCTTACGGTGAGGCAAGCAAATGCTTTAAAAAACAAAAGAAAGTTGCCGCCCAAGTTATATCTTTCCATTTAAAGTGCTAATTTTTAAGTAAAGCTTTGTTATACACAGACACAAATAGGAGAAATACATGACCGCACCTGAAGACCTAACCGTTGAGAATTTTGGACCATTGCTTTCCATGGTCGGTACCTGGGAAGGCCACAAAGGAATGGACTTCTCGTACCATAACGAGGAGGAAGAAACCGGCCAGACAAGCTACTTCGAGAGAGTAACATTCTCAACCTTTGGGCCTGTAGATAACGGAAACCAGCACCTCTACGGACTCGATTACCGAATGGCAGCATGGCGATCAGATGAATTAGATCAAGACCCCTTCCATACAGAAGTAGGCTACTGGCTATATGATCCAGCCGAAAAACAGATTATGAGATGTTTCATGGTGCCAAGAGGAACAGTCGTCATTGCAGGAGGAACATGTGAACCTGATGCTACTTCTTTCACAATGACAGCAGAATTGGGTTCAACGAATTATGGAATACTTGAGAACAAGTACCTTTCTCAAAACGCTTCAACAGTGGAATACAAAGTTGATATCACTCTCGGCGAAGGCGAATGGTCCTATGCGGAAGATTCAGTTCTTAAAATGGCTATTCAGGAAGACCTCCTTCACCACACAGATGCGAACACGTTGACAAAAGTTTCTGACTGACCAGAAGAGAGCATAAAGAATCCACAAAGCAAGAAAGGCGTTAGCCTAGATTAGGACATATGCCCTTTGAAAGTGAACCATTCAATTTCGCTGAGATTCTTAAAAGTATTGACGCCGGTCAACATCTAACAAGTAAACTCGCCCAACTTGGGCTTAAGTCAATACTTCAAGGCGATGTTGAGGACAAAGACTTAGAATTGTTCCTTGTAGCGTTGAATCAAAAAGGGGCTACACACCAAGAAGTCACTGGTTTTGTGAAGGCAATGAGAGAATCATGCATCAGGTTGGACTGCCCAGAAGAAACAATTGATCTAGTTGGTGCAGGAGGATCCCAAATGGGAAGGGAAGCAGCACTAAATGTGTCCACAATCGCATCTTTTGTCGCAACAGGAGCCGGTGCTACCGTCTGCAAGCATGGAAACAAAAGGGCTTCATCAACTTCAGGTTCCTTTGATTTGCTTGACGAATTAAGCATTTCAGCAACGCTCACGCCGGATCAGATAGAAAGTTGCGTAAACGAGATAGGTCTCGGTTTCGCTTTCGCTAGAACTTTTCACCCAGCTATGAAACATGCGGGGCCAATACGAGCGAGATTAGGAGTCCCTACAATATTCAATATCCTAGGTCCGCTTTCTCACCCTGCCTTTCTCAAAAGACAAGTTGTTGGTGTCCCATCCGTTGAGACTGCAAAGATGATGGCGAAAGTCCTGCAAAGTACGGGCACCGAATTGGGAATGGTAGTGACCGGGCATAACGGCTTGGATGAACTTTCTATAACCGGACCAAACCTAGCTCACGTTATTACACCAGAGAAGATCGAAACAACTGAAATCCATCCCAGTGACCTTGGAATGACAATAGTTAATCCGGAAAAGATCTACGGAGGAGGCCCGCAAGACAATGCGCAGATTGCAATTCAAGTACTAAATGGAGAAAAGGGACCTAAAAGTGACATTATCGTTCTAAATGCTGCCGCAGGTTTAGTTGTAGCTGGAATAGCAGAAAATCTAGTTGATGGTATCGAAAGAGCCCGCTCTTCCATAGATTCCGGAGCAGCTAAATCCAAACTCCAAGAACTGCAAACCTTCACTCAAGGTCTGGTTCCTAAATGAATACAGTCAATCGGTACCGATGTAACGCATGCGGGAATTTAACACGATTTGACGTTATCAGAATGCAGCGAACAGCTGAGTTCCACCACTTCACGACAGATGGGAAGTTAGCTATCGAAGATCAAAAAATCCTTGAAGAACACATAGAGTCTGTACAATGCCGATGGTGTGAAAGCGGAGTTGATGTTGTTGAAATTCAGAATCCATCAAATCAATAACCCCTCTCCCAAATAAATTGTCACACTCACAAATTACTGTGGGCGCATGAGTAAAAAATATCTTTCTATTGACTGTGAATTATGCCCGCTTGCTAATACGGACTCTTGCGATGACTGTTTAGTCACGTTTATATGTGACCGAGACCCTAAAGCAGCAGTCATTGTAAGTCTTGAGGAATGGAAATCCATGAAGTCAATGACAAAAGTAGGGCTCCTCCCAGAGCTACGTAATCCCGTAATCAGTATCAGAACCTCCGGTTGATAGTTTCCATCACCTTAACAATCTGCGATTATTAAGGTGTGCACACTTTGATTAAAGCCAGTGACCTAGAAAAGACCGGACTTAAAAATGGACTTGACGCTTTCGGGATAGCAAAAGCTGACCAGTTCACAAAGACTCTTGAGATACTTAAAGCCCGAAAAGAGCAAGGGTTGCACGGCGGAATGAATTTTACGTATAGAAACCCAGTTAGATCAACGACACCAGCAATCACAATGCCAGACGCACAATCCCTCGTAGTCGGAGCGAGATCATATTGGAAAACCCAAGAGGAAGCCTCTAATAAAATCGACCCGCAAGGCAAAGTAGCACTTTATGCTCAAGAAAATAATTATGAAAAACTCCGAGAAGGTCTTTTGGCGGTCGCAGAGGAACTAGAGAGCAAAGGATACAAAACAATAATCCTGATAGACGATAACGCCTTAGTTGACCGAGAAGCAGCCTATCAAGCAGGGATCGGCTGGTACGGGAAAAACGCAAACATCCTGATACCCAAAAGAGGCTCTTGGTTCGTTCTCGGTTCGATACTAACAAACGCTATTCTCGAACCTAACACCCCAGTAAAAGATAATTGCGGGCCCTGCACAAAATGCATAAATTCCTGTCCCACCGAAGCAATAATTTCCCCCGGAGTCATAGACAGTAACCGTTGTCTCGCTTGGTTAGTGCAATCTCCCAAAGATTTCCCCCCAGAATTCAGAGGAGCGCTGGGCGATAAGATATATGGTTGTGACGACTGTCAAGATGTTTGCCCAGTAAACAAATACGAGGAACGAGTAGAAAAATTGAAGACTAGAAAAAATAAATCTACCGTCCCTGTTTTTAATATCCTCGAACAAGACGATGAAACACTGATATCGAAGTACGGACAGTGGTACATACCACAACGCGACCCACGCTATTTAAGGAGAAATGCTCTTTTGGTGCTAGGTAATATAGGAACTGCTGAGAGTGAGAAAGTGCAGGCTATTGTTTCCCGTTATCTAGAAAGCGCTGATTCGATGTTAAGAAGTTATGCCGTATGGGCGGCGAAACGACTTGGGCTGACCAATCTACTCAAAGGTATGGAGAATGACGTATCTGAAGATGTTCAGCGAGAACTTGCGTTACAAGTTAAACAAGTAGATAAAACGCTAAAGGTAAAGAATTGAATCATTTACTAGTTACGAACGATTACCCCCCCAAAGTAGGAGGAATACAGTCGTATCTATGGGAAATTTATCGTAGATTACCTCAAGAGGAAGTAACAGTCCTAACTACCCCTTATGAGAATTGTCAGACATTTGATTCCGAACAGAGTCATGAAATTATTCGCACAAAGCAGCGAGTACTGCTCCCGACACCAACGCTAGCCAGGCAAATTCAATCAATCATCGAAGAGCGGAACATAGACTTTGTTCTGTTCGACCCAGCAGTTCCTGTCGGTATCTTAGGTCCAAAAATAGGAATACCTTATGGTGTCATACTGCATGGAGCTGAGGTTACTATTCCTGGAAGAATTCCAGTCCTCAAACAGGTACTGCGTAAAGTATTGCGCAATTCACAGCTAGTAGTAACAGCTGGTCAATATTCAACTGAAGAGGCTGAAAGAGCTGCAAAAACTTCACTTCCTGTAGTCATTGTTCCCCCTGGAGTTGATGAAAAGCGTTTCAAACCACTAACACCTCAGCAGCGAGTCCATGCCCGGTCTAAGTATCAACTTAATGAAGCGGATGAGGTCATTCTCACTTTAAGTAGGCTTGTTCCTCGAAAAGGAATGGACGTACTAATTAAAGCCTGTGCTGACCTCCAGACGAGTCGCCCCGGTTTGAAGCTTCTCATAGCAGGGACTGGACGAGATCAAAAAAGGCTAGAAAATATTGCGAGGCGAAAAAAAGCTCCAGTAACTTTTCTAGGTCATGTGCCAGATCCAGATATACCAAACCTATATGGGCTCGCTGATTTGTTTTCTATGCTTTGCAGGATTAGGTGGGGAGGCTTGGAGCAAGAGGGATTTGGAATTGTTTTCTTAGAAGCAGCAGCAGCAGGTGTACCTCAGCTTGCCGGCAAAAGTGGGGGAGCAGGAGAGGCTGTGCTAGAGGGCAAGACAGGGAAAGTAGTATCAAATCCAAAAGATATACGCAGTGTAAAAAAAGCGATCTGTGAAATCCTTGATGATGAAAGCAGATACAAAGAAATGAAACGCCTATCCAGAGAAAGGGCCGAATCAAAATTCTCCTACGACAACCTCGCTGAGGAATTTCATGACTCACTTCTAAGGTTGAAACAAAATTGAGGAACTAGACCGAACAATGGATCACGCCAAATCAGACTATCTAATTAAACTTTCTTGCATAGGTACCGCTTTATTTCTAATAACAGGCGTTGTGGCGTCAATACAGTCGGCATTTGAGATAGTTTATGTAATCGTATCCTTAACTATGTTCTCTATCGGAGTGCTACTTGGGATGAGAGCATTTGCTCAATCAGTTTCGAAAAGCAGGTATGAGCTAATTACAACTATTGACTTAATTAAACTTCCTCAGGGCACCCCGCAAAAAATAAAGGTAATGCTTTATGGCTCACTTATGATAGAAGTCATTGGAAGTATCGTGATTGCTTCCATGCAATCTAGTAGCAACTTTGCGTTTGGAGTCCTCGCATCCTTATTTGCCCTTGGTAATCTCAATATGTGGGCTATTATAAATGGAAGATTCCAGAAACGACCAAATTGAAAGGGGCATGATGAGTGATCACGCAACTCAGCGAAAAATCATAAACGCAACACCCCAGCAATGTTTCGATGTAATCACTGATTTTGAAAGCTACCCAGAATGGGCCAAAGACGTAAAATCTGTTTCTGTGCTAGCAACAGATGAAAGTGGTTTGGGAGGTGATGTTAGATTCCGAGCTGCGGCAATGGGGAGAAGTACTACATATACACTTCGGTACTACTATGGAAGTAACCCTCTGCGAATTGCTTGGAGACAAATTGAGGGCGATATTACAAAAAAAATTGAAGGTGAATACGAATTCATACCTGTTGACAATGGAATGAAAACAGAAGTCGCATACCACCTAGCAGCTGATCTTGCGATTCTGATTCCAGGTTTCGTTAAGCGAAGAGCAGAATCACGAATTGTTCGCGCCGCACTTGAAGCGTTAAGCGCGAGAATTGATTCTGCTGCTACCGCATGAACTGCTAGATGCCAAACCTCGGATTTGATATCGGAGGAACAAATCTGCGTGTTCTGCGTCTCAATGAAGATGGATCAACGTCAGCACTGCACCAACAAGAGCACTCAAATGTACCAGAAGCGATTATCTCAGTAGTTGTAGAGTTAGCAAGGACTTTTATCGAAGAAACCACGAAGACCATTGAAGCAATAGGTGTTGGCTGCGCAGGACATGTTTTGCCGACGGGAGTGATAAAGTCATCACCAAACCTTCCGAACTTTGTTGATTTCCCCTTAAAGCAAATCCTCGAAGAAGAGACTCAAACCCAAGTAATCGTAGAGAATGATGCGAATTGTTCTGCGTGGGCTGAACACCAAATCGGAGCAGGGGTAGGCATAGAAAATTTGTTAGTTGTCTCATTCGGAACCGGTATTGGAGCTGGATTAATCCTAGATGGTTCAATCTTCCGAGGTTCCTACGGATTAGCGGGCGAAGTTGGACACATGACACTAGAAGAAAATGGGCGCCCTTGCCCGTGCGGGAACTATGGATGTTGGGAACAATATTCCTCAGGAGCTGAGCTAAGCAAGCTCATTTTAAAGAATGATTCGAAAGCAGTACCTTACGAGGATGTTTTGACTGAATTTGGCGAAAAAGTGGCAATTGGACTCCGAAACCTATCTCATATCCTAGATCCAGAGATGATTATTATTACGGGCGGAATTACTTCAATTGGGCAACCCTTGCTGAAAGCGATACAACAAGCCTATTACAGGAAAATCAGTCACAGGGATAACGGAAAGCTAACCCAAATTAAGATCGGAATGTTCGGAAACGAAGCTGGAGCTCTTGGGGCAGCGCTAATGGCCTCAGCACAAGAACGAATTTAATAGAGATCTTTAATGGTTCGTGACCTAGACGCTTGAACCGGTTACCCTAAACACATGGAGTTCAGGCGCATCACTAATTTACCCCCGTACGTCTTCACGATTATAAATGACCTCAAGATTGAAGGCAGAAGAAATGGGGATGACATAATGGACTTCGGGTTTGGTAATCCCGACCTCCCGTCTCCAGAAATCGCTGTTGAAAAGCTCTGTGAAGCAGCTCAAAATCCACGCAACCATAGATACTCCCTCAGTCGCGGATTGCCTAAATTGCGAGAGGCTATTTGTGATCTGTATGAGAATAAATTTGGTGTAAAGCTTGATCCTGAAACAGAAGCAATTAACACAATTGGTGCTAAAGAAGGACTTTCACATTTAATGTGGGCACTAGTTCAGGCAGGAGATGCAGTCCTCGTCCCTTCACCGTCGTACCCAATACACCTTTACGCACCACTTTTCGCTGGAGCGGAAGTCAGAGAAATCCCGCTATCAACAGGAACAGACTTTTTCGGCTCAATGCAAGAAAGGTGGGAATATAGTTGGCCCAAACCAAAGGTTATTCTTTTGTCTTTCCCACACAACCCCACGACGACATGTGTTGATCTTGACTTCATGCAAAGAGTAGTTGACTTTGCGAAAGAAAAAGATGTTTTATTGGTCCATGATTTCGCATATGCCGATTTAGGTTTTGACGGTTATCAACCTCCGTCCATTCTTGAAGCAGAAGGCGCAAAAGACGTCGCTGTGGAACTTTATTCAATGACTAAATCATTCTCAATGGCAGGCTGGCGAGTTGCCTTCATGCTGGGGAATAGTGAAGTAATTGCGGCTCTAGCCAAACTGAAATCGTATTTAGACTACGGAACATTTCAGCCAATACAGATAGCAGCAACTGTAACGATGAATGAAGCAGCAGATCACCCGCAATTAGTGAACAGTATATATCAAAGTCGACGAGACAGCCTTTGCGACGGTCTGAATAGGATCGGTTGGGAAATCAAACCACCTGAGGGAACCATGTTTGTTTGGGCAAAAATACCTGAGCCATATGTTCACATGGGCTCAATAGAGTTTGCTTCATGGCTTGTGAAAGAAGCAAAAGTCGCAACTTCTCCCGGTATTGGTTTCGGGCCTGGTGGGGAAGGATATGTCCGGTTCGCCTTAATAGAAAATGAACAGAGGACCAATCAAGCGATCCGTCAGATCAAGAGCACCCTTAAAGAACTCTGAACCCTAAATAGCCCAGTCCAAGCTTCGCCTGACTGCAAGTAACCATTGCTGGTATGCAAATTCATCTATTTCGGTAAGGTCTTCTGGGTGGGCAGTGAATTCAACTGACCAAAGGCTGGCAACCTCTTCCATTGATTTCCAAAACCCATGAGCAAGTCCAGCCAAGTACGCAGCACCTAAAGCCGTTGTCTCATGTGAAGTGGGTCGAGAAACATTGACCTGCAAATGCTTCGCCTGTAGCTGTAGCATCATGTTCATCACTGAAGCCCCGCCATCAACTTTGAGATTTCGTATAGGTCTTCCACTAGCTCTTCTCATGGTCTCGACCACATCGCGAGTTTGGAAAACCATTGATTCAATTGCCGCACGTGCTATCTCGCTACGGCCTGTTCCTCTCGTGATTCCTATTAGAGTGCCTCTTGCTGTTGGGTCCCACCATGGGCTACCAAGACCGGTGAATGCTGGAACCAGAAATACCCCTCCCGTTGAATCGCATTGGAGTGCAAGACCTTCCAGCTCTGCCGCCTCCTTGATAATTCCCAGCCCATCACGTAACCACTGAACGGTAGAGCCTGTTGAGAAGATTGACCCTTCCAAAGCATATGTCACAGAATTTTTGCTATTGCTCGAGAGTGACCAAGCTATTGTGTTTAATAGGCCATCAACAGGGTCAGGGCAAGAGGTTCCGGTATTGAGGAGCAGAAAGGACCCTGTGCCGTAAGTGTTCTTTGCATCTCCTTCTGTAAAAGCGGTTTGCCCAAATAATGATGCTTGCTGATCTCCTGCAATTCCAGTTATCGGAATTCCTGCTTGAAGCACTGATTGATTCATCGTCGTTCCAAAATGCCCACTTGATGGGAAAACTTCCGGCAAATAACTTGGTGAAACTCCAAATATTTCGAGTAGGTCATGATCCCAACACAAATCGTGGATATTGAAAAGCATTGTGCGGGACGCATTAGTGACATCAGTGGCGAAAACTGCACCATCTGTTAACTTCCAAAGAATCCAACTATCAATAGTCCCGAAAGCGATGTCTTCAGATAGTTCAATCTTATTTTTAATAAGCCACTCAATTTTTGAAGCTGAAAAGTAAGGGTCTAAAACAAGCCCAGTTGATTCCCTAACTAAAGGCAGGACCCCATCTTCTAGTAATTGAGTGCATCTCTCAGAGGTTCGCCTATCCTGCCAGACAAGAGCATTACATAGAGGAATTGAGCTTTTCTTATCCCAGCAAACTATGGTCTCCCGCTGATTTGTTATTCCGATTGCGACCGGTTGCGACCCAAATTTTTTTATGACGTCGCTTATCGTGTGTTCAATAGCTATCCAAATTTCCATAGGGTCATGCTCTACATGACCGACTTGAGGAAAATATTGAGGGAATTCTTGATATGAACTCTCAACTATGGATCCGTGCTTATCAACTAGGACGGATCTAACCCCTGTGGTTCCTGCATCAATCGAAAGTATTACTTCCATCTATATTTGTCCTTTTGGTTTCGTGAATAAGACTGCCCGGTTTATTGTCCTGTGATCCCTAGCGTGATTTCAGGAGCATAGCTCAAGAACTGGATTCTTCTTAACAGTTGCTGGTCCCCACTGTTAGGGGTAGGCCATGTTTTGATTTCCCCCTCTATTGAAATGATAATGGAACTCAAATCACCAGTTTCTGTCAAAGTCCAAACAATCTGTGCGAGAGCTTTAGCAAGCTCATCTCCTTCAATTACCTCCAAGCCTCCTGCATTAAAGTTAATAATCGCAAGGTCATTATCTTGAGTTACTCCTGCTATCGCTAAACCTATCGGGACTGTGGTACTCAAGTTTGCTAGGCGCTCAATTGGTAATAAATCAGCAGTAAGTTCGTTTATCAGGTCAGTGACTGTTAAGTCAGCAGATGGGATCTGTCTCAAGACAGGTGAGAGCTTATTGTCTACGTCAAAGAGGTATATGTATTCGTTTCGGCTTTCTCCATCGCTTAAAACACTTTCAGGGGTTTCAGTGCGATCAATCAACGGGGAAGAAACTGTTTCAGGTTTATCATCCTTTGGAACACCGCAGGCCAGCGACACAAAGATCAACACTGATACTAAAAGAATAGCGGGATGCTTCATCGAATTACCCCTGGCAAAATTACGTTAAATTTTGACCCACTTCCGTCAGGGTTGGTGCTCAAGACCTCTACAGATCCACCATGAAGTTTTACGTGTTCTGCTACTAGCGATAATCCTAAACCAGTTCCTGTGCCAGACCCTCTGCGACTTCCTTCTGATCCACGAGCAAACCTCTCAAAGATTGATACATGTTCTCCTTTTTTTATTCCTGGGCCATTGTCAATAACAGAAAGTATTAGTGTGTCCTCATCGACTTGGACTTCTATACGGGTGGCACCTCCTGCGTAATGATCAGCATTTTCAAGTAAATTACTCAGCACCCGTGCTAGCCGTCTCTTATCAGCCTCAATAAGAATATCGTTTGCCTCAAACGCGAATTCAATATTTATTTCTCCGGAGCCTCTCTGCTCGGTTACCCTTTCCAAGAACTCAACTATAAGAAATCTTTCTAGCGTTAGGGCGTTGACACCGACGTCGTAACGCGAGATTTCTAAAAGATCTTCGACTAGCTGCTTGAAGCGATCTAGGTCTCCATTCAAAAGATTAAGAGCAAGTTTTGAGCTTTCATCTAGTGAGTCTGCGTTGCTATTGAGGACATCAACAGATGCCATGATCGTAGTTAACGGTGATCGAAGCTCATGTGATACGTTACTTGCAAATTTAGCGTCTGCTTGAATTCTTTGTTCCAAAGTATTGGCCATTTGATTAAAAGTTGCTGCAAGCATCTCAAGATCAGGGTCATCCCCAACGTCGAGACGCGCAGAAAGATCACCAATTGCAATTGCTCTTGCTGTTTGTCCTACTTCCTCAACGGGGAATAAAACTCTTCTGGATGACCACGTACCTAAGGCGATTCCAAAAAGAAACACGCCTCCACTTACTAGCATAAGGATGTTCGCCAGCGAGTCGAGGGTATCTTCGATGTCGTCAAGAGGTGTCGCTTCGAAATAAAGAGCATTCCGAGTTACCAAAGGAAAGCCAATAACAAGCACCGGGGTGCCATTCTCCATACGGTATTTCATTTTTGCACCGTCAACTGGCGAGCTATTTACTATTTCCAAGAGTTTTGCATCAAGGCTATCTGGGGCTGCGAAAACAACTGGGTCGGCTGAAATCCAGTCAGTTTCAAGCCTTAACACTGGTGTTGATTCTGCACGAACGCCTCGAAGGTTGGAAAGAAAATCCCTTACTGCTTTATCTGTAGCCCCTTCAAAAATCCTACGTTCAGCTTGCCTCGCATTGACCGAAGCGACACTCAGGGCGCTTTGGTCCCTATTCTCAATTAGGTTTCCCCGCACAAGAAAGTATGTGAGTACCGATATTCCACTGGTGATTAATAATGCGCTCAGTCCGAAGGTTAAGATGAGCCGCGTCCGGATTCGTAGTGACCGTTTAGGCGATTTCATTTTTAGTCACTCTTTAATTTGTAACCAAATCCGCGAACGGTAACTACATATTGAGGCCGCGCATCTTCAGGCTCAATTTTCTTTCGAAGCCTTCTGATATGGACGTCAACTAATCTGCCATCGCCGAAGTAGTCCTTACCCCAAACTCGCTCAAGAAGTTCATCTCTGCTGAAGACGCGGTCTGGAATTGAGGCGAGCTCAGCGAGCAATTGGAACTCAGTTCTGGTTAAGTGAATAGTTTGGTCGTTTACTATAACTTGGCCCTGATCTGGAAGAATTTTTAGATCTCCGAACTCAAGTCTGCTCAATTCTGGGGAGGGGAGACGAACTCTCCGCAAAAGTGCGCGAATTCTAGCGCTGAGTTCTTTAGGGGCGAAAGGTTTGGTTAAGTAGTCGTCCGCTCCGGCCTCTAGTCCGGCGACAACGTCATGAGTGTCGTCCCTTGCAGTGACCATTACAACAGGAACTTCACTAATTTTCCTAATAGAGCGGCAAACTTCAAACCCGTCAATGCCAGGCAGCATGATGTCAATTAGAAGTATATCGCACTTTTCTGACTGGAAAATTTGAAGAGCTTCTTCGCCGGTTGCTGCATCTAAAACATTCCATCCTTCCTTTTGGAGTGCTAACCTGACCGCTGTGCGAATGCGTTCATCGTCCTCAACAACTAAAATCGTTGTAGTCATACGCACAGCATAGGTGATTATTAAGGTTGTTGGTAGGTAGAGGAAAGGATTCCTGATTTAATAACGTAACGAATTATTTATTAATTTCTGAAAATCTGTATCTAGATGAGTATTTGTGGCTACTAGCAGATTTATGTCGTTAGTTAGGTTCATAGTTTTAACCGTTCCGCCAGCTTCGGAGGCTATCAGGCTACCTGCAGCATAATCCCATAGGTTAAGCCCTTCTTCGTAGAATGCGTCAACTCGACCCGCAGCAAGCCAACAAAGATCGAGAGCAGCAGAGCCGAACCGACGGATGTCGCCAATTCTAGGAAGAATGTATTGCAACATGCTCCCCTGAATCTCCCTTCTCTCAGGTTTATAGCTGAATCCTGTTGCGACCAATGCACTTTGAAGGGAGTCATTGTTGTTTACCTTGATTATTTCGGTATTGCATCTTGAGCCGTGACCTTTGACAGCATCAAAAATGTCGTCAGAGCTCAGGTCTGCTACAACCCCAGCGACAATATCTCCTTCAGTTTCAACTGCAATAGAAATACTGAAATAGGGAATCCCATATACAAAGTTACTTGTTCCATCTATCGGATCAATTATCCATCTAGTTCCAGTTGTTCCAGTTTTAGTGGCGCCCTCTTCGCCAAGAATCCCATCGTTCTGTCGGTTCTTTATAATGAACTTAACGATTTCTGACTCAATATAGCGATCAAGCGAAGTGACGTAATCAGAGGAAGATGATTTATTTTCAACATCGGCTCGTCTTGCATTTATTGAGTTGATGTTCAATGAAGATCGTATAGTAGCAACGCACTCTAGGGCTATATCGCGTAATTCATGATGGCTACTCATCTATAGGGGCTTGCTGTTCACCTTTGTCAGTTTTGGTATCTGATTCAGGCTCTTTCTTGCTTTTCCATTCGTTCATGGCTCGTAAGGCAAGAATTGAGACGACTCCGACGCCCCCAGCACCAACGATTGCTCCAATAAGAGCGCTAATTCCGGATGCGCCAGTACAACTGCTAGAACATTGCAAATCTGTGAATGCAAAACCTATTAAACCACCGCAGAGTCCACCTAAAAGTATAGAACCGAATGCCATTGCCTGAGAAGGCCTTGACGGACCTGACATTGGAGTTACTGTGACAGGTAGATTGTTTACTTCGTGCTTTCTAATGCTTGACTCGGGCATAACCTCGATAGAAGATGCTTTACGTTCTGAGGAATCCTCATCTTCTGAGACCATTTCATCAGTCATGTTTCAATCATAAAGCATCGTTTACTTAGAACTTGTAGTTTCTGCTAATTAAACAGTGACTAATGACACCTAAAGAGAGTCATGGACTCGCAGTAAGCTACATCGTAGCTTACAATTATTATAAGATCTCCTTACAATCCCACCCTTGACAGCGCCCAGATATGAGTAAAAAAATTTCAACTTCGCACATCATGCACGTTGACATGGATGCTTTCTTCGTTTCTGCTGAACTCGTGCGCAGACCAGAACTTGTTGGGAAACCTGTAGTCGTAGGTGGCACAGGAAATCGTGGGGTGGTGGCCGCCGCATCATACGAGGCACGTTCATTCGGTATTCATTCGGCAATGCCTGCTTTTCGAGCAAAGAAGCTTTGCCCTGAGGCGATTTTCCTTCCAGGAGACCATACATATTACGCTGCGACTAGCTACAAGGTTATGCAAATTTTTAATAGGTACACCCCGCTTGTCGAACCTATTTCACTCGATGAGGCTTTTTTGGATGTTGGAGGAAGTCAACGATTATATGGAACTCCCGTTGAAATAGCTAAAGCGATAAGGGAAGATATCCGATCCGAACAAGGTTTGAATTGTTCAGTAGGTATTGCCCCGAATAAATTTATGGCGAAATTAGCCACTGAGGAAGCCAAACCTTCACCTAGTGAATCTGGACCAATTCCTGGAATCGGTGTTATGGTCATCCACCCTGACGGTGTTATTGACTTCCTAGATAAGTTGCCTGTGAAGGCACTGTGGGGAGTTGGGCCAGCCACAGTGAAGCGCTTAGCCCAATTAGGTATAACTGCTGTTTCGGAATTGCGAACATTTCCGCTCAATGCTCTGAAAGATGCATTAGGTAAAGTGCAAGGGACACATCTTCACCGACTGTCATTTGGTATCGATGAACGAAGCGTTGAACCTACACATGTGGCTAAATCAATCTCTAATGAAGAAACTTTTGCTAATGATTTGTTTGATCTGGCACGAGTTCATTCTGAGTTATTCAGACTCTCTGACTCGGTTGGAAAGAGATTGAGGAGCTCTGAAAACCTTGCTAGGACTTTATCGTTGAAAGTGCGGTTATCTGATTTTTCGACCTTAGTGAGGTCAGTGACCCTTCCGAACCCAACAGATAGCGGAAAAGTGATTGCACGTGAAACGATTGCATTACTTGAAACTATCGATTTAGCAATAGGCGTCCGCCTATTGGGTGTTGGAGCATCAAACTTTTCGCAAACAAAAGATGGACTGCAACTGTCCTTTGACGAACTTGAATCTAATGATCGTGAATGGAGAGAAACCGAAGATGCAATTGACATTATCAGATCTAAATACGGCCCAGATTCAATTGGTCTGGTAAGTACGTTGACAGAAAAGGGCTTGAATTCCAAGAAAAGAGGGATTCAGCAATGGGGGCCAGAGTCTTCAAAATAAAACTCGGCTTTCATACGTTGTTGAATCCCGGTCTTTATGAGATGATATAGATATGCCACTATCAGATGATGAACAAAGAATACTTAGTCAAATAGAACAGCAATTGCATGAAACCGACCCAGCATTAGCGAAAGAGGTAGCAACAACAACGGTGTATACCCATTCCGCTAGGAACATTAAATGGTCTGTATTAGGTTTCATCATTGGTCTCGTAACCATAGTTCTGACTTTGTCTATCAGTTTCTTGCTGGCATTCGTAGGCTTTGTGATGATGCTTGCTGCGGCCTTATTGTTTGAACAGAATCTCAGAAGGCTCGGACGAGCTGGAATGAACCAGTTATCAATGAATGTCCGCTCAGGTAATTTGAAGGATTCATTTACCGAAAAGCGAGGCAAAATGAAGGGTAGATTTCGACCAGACGACCCAATTCAGTAGCAACTGTTAAAAGTGATTCTCTTCCTTCTTAAAAGTAACGACATTTCAAATGAGTAGTAGCGCCATCAAATCTGTAGTCATTGCTGTATCTAAGAAACCTACACTATGGCCCGTTGCTTTGAAGCAACTTTGGCGAATTCGAAAATCAAACTGGTTCACAAAGCCTCCTTTTCTTCCTCTTCCTGAGAAATCATACGTTGAGTTCAGGATCCATACAGCGTATGGATCAAGCCAAGACTTTTCGCGAATAGCTACAGATGTGGTGACTTATTTGAATTGGTGCAGGGACTGGCCTTCACGAAGGTGAAAGTATGTTGCATGATCGTAGATCCGCCAACCAATTAAACAGTTGGGTAATTGAAAGTAAATACTCCGAAACGGCTCTTGCGCATGAAGCTAATCTTGACGAATGGCGAAAGCCGACGATCTGGGGCATAGAGCCTAGGGATACCTGCCTGGTATTGGGTAAAAGCCAGAGGGGAAGATCTTTTCTGAATTTGGATTACCTTGAAGAGGAAAGTATCAACTTAACGGTAAGGCAGAGTGGTGGAGGAGCAGTTCTTGTTTCTCCAAAAGATATGCTTTGGGTCGATATTTTCGTTCCTAAAGAATCTAAGTTTTGGGTTGCTGATATAGCGAAGGCATCTATATGGATTGGCGGGATCTGGCGTGATGCATTGAAACGACTAGATATAGAGTGTTTCCTCTTTGATGAAAAGTTTGTTCGATCAGAAGCATCTGATTTGATCTGTTTTGTGGGTAGGGCTCCAGGTGAGCTGTTCGTTGATGACAGAAAAATTTTAGGAATCTCTCAACGGCGTTCAAAGTTCGGAACTAGATTCCAATGTGCTTTAATCATCAATTGGGAGCCGGAGCATATGATTGCTGCATACAGTAGCGCCCCTATTCCTAATCTTGATAAGTTGATAAGTTCTGCGGGCATAGGTTCAGGATGCGAAAAGCACAGCGCATGGGATGCGTTTCTATCCGCGCTGCCTTCGCTCTGACCCAACTCCCCAAGTTAAACTCGAAGCCTTTATTGGGAGAGTATATTTTTTTGACCTATTTTTAGCTTAAAGTGTTGAAAAGTGGAGGGAAAAGGGTTAATGTGGAGAGTAAGGGAGAAAAAGGGCAGAAAAGCCCAGCACAACATGACCTTTGCCCGGCAAAAGTCAAGTGCAAATAAACAGGGATTACGATGTTTACAGGCGAGCACGAGCGATTACTTGATGAAAAGGGCAGGCTGGTATTGCCCCCTAACTTTCGTCGTTATTTACAAGAGGCGGCATATATTGCTAAATCCTTGCAAGCTCCCTGCCTTATGGTCTATTCAGCTGAAGAGATTGAAAAAGTTGCAGAGCGCTTAATTGAACAAGTCCAAGCAAAAAAGGTCACTGCGGATGCTCAACGAAGGTGGTCTGCAAGTATTTCAGAAGTAAAAACAGATACTCAAGGTCGGATAGCAATCCCAACAAAACTCAGAGACGAAATAGGGCTTGAGCGCGAAGCAGTCGTTATTGGTGTCATTAACAGACTTGAAATATGGATTCCAGCCGAATGGAATCGTGTTGAAGGAGAACCCGAAAACGAATTAACAGAGAGTGTCTGGCTATGAGAAAAGGGTCAGGCCATAGATGGAAGGGAGAAGGTAGCGGGTGATAACTAAGCAATAACTTATCGCTTTTGGGCAGTCTTTCGGGTAATGAGATGCGAGCCTCTACTCCGCCCGCTTGCCATCTAGTTCGATCGGGGAGAAATCCCGACGCACGCCTATTGTCCGAGAGACTGCCGAAAAGCGATGAATAGAAAACCATGAATGAATCAAAATATATAAGTCCAACCACCAACGGGTCTCCCCTGGATCCGGCGACCGGTCTTTCTGGTCGCCGGATCACCCGTTTTTCTCCACCTCCTTTTGCTCATATTCCTGTCATGGTTGAGAGCGTAACGGAGGTATTCTCTACCGTTCCGTCTGGTTTCATTCTTGATGCCACAATCGGCGGCGGTGGTCATAGTTGTGAAATCTTGAAATCAAGAGATGACTTAAATGTAATTGGAATTGATCAAGACCCAGAGGCTTTGGCAGCAACTGAGTCAAAGTTAGCGGGGTTTGCCAATAGAGTGTCTCTTATCCACGGTCGATTTGATGACCTTTCAGCTGTAACTGAGCAAACTGGAGAACAGGGACTATCGGGCTTTCTTTTTGACTTGGGAGTTTCCTCGTATCAATTAGACAACCCAGTAAGAGGGTTCTCTTTCAGAAACGATGGTCCTCTTGACATGCGAATGAACCCAGATGCCCAAACTACTGCTGGAAACTATGTAAACGACTCAACCGAACAAGACTTGGCTTCCTTGCTTTATAATTATGGTGACGAAAAATACTCAAAGCGTATTGCCAGAGCCATCGTCTCCATGCGCCCCATTCTAAGTACGCAAGAATTAGCAAGCATAATTCGTGATGCAATACCTGCGCGTTCGAAACGCTCTCCAGGGCACCCCGCTAGAAGATCTTTTCAAGCTTTACGTATTGCCGTTAATTGCGAGATAGAGATACTCGAATCATCTATTCGCGAAGCAATACGGCTTCTTAAAGTCGGCGGGCGAGGCGTGGTGCTCTCTTACCATTCAGGCGAAGATAAGGTTATTAAACGAATACTCAGGCAATTAGCTGGTCTTGACATCAAGAACTCGAAATATCACCCAGAGGTCCGGCATGAGGAAAAGATCTCATTGCTGGCTCGAAAAGCTCAAAGAGCATCCAGCGACGAGATTTTAAGAAACCCCAGGGCTTCCTCAGCGCTCCTGCGAAAATTTGAAAAGGTAAGCGACTTCTAATGGCAGTTTTCCCGTTAAGTGACAAGAGAACAATTGAGATAGGTAAACCTAAACTTGAGTTAGTAAGCAACTCTAAATCTTGGTTCCGTTCCATAGGTATCATTCTTATTGTCCTGATTTCAATCGGGTTTTTTAGCAGAATGCTTCTCAGCGCTATGATTGTTCAGCGGCAGACCCAAATAGATAGCCTCTCAGAGTCGATATCAGAATTGGACTCTGATAACAGGTCACTGATGTTTGATATAGCTCAGCTGGAGTCAACGAAAAGAATAATGAGAATTGCTCTAGCGGAACCAGGAGAAGAGTTCGAAACGGTCAATGGATTAGGGATGATTGTTCCAGAGATCACAATATACCTAGACCCATTGTCAAATGATAGTTTGCAGGGTTGGCAGTGGAGTCAAATTAGCGCCCAAAGGCAGGGATAGTGACACAAACTACAGTCTACTCCGAAGACAAAAGACGACATTTCCTTCTAGTTATATTAGCGTTCTGCACCCTTTTTATCAGTTGGCGGTTAATCGACCTATCAGTATTCAATAGCACTAAATACGAGGAAAGGGGAGTAAATCAAAGAGTAATTCAGAGAGAAATTAAAGGAGAACGCGGGTCTATCCTAGATCGAAATGGCTACGAGCTTGCTATCTCATTTCCGCAACCTTACATCTATATTGACCCCCAACTCACAGATAACGGTGTAGAGAAGTCGCAGATATTAGCAAATTATCTTGACCTGCCAGGCGTTGACGAGATTCAAGAAGCGAAGACCATACTTACAAAATTCAATTCTCCCACCCGCTTCGAATACATAGTCAGACAAGCAAGTCTTGAATCTGCTGAAGCGATTCTCGATCTAAATTTAGGAGGGGTTTATGTTGATTATGAACCTCGACGATTTCATGTAGCTGGAGATCAGCTTGCAAGAGGAGTTCTTGGAGGAGTGACCGTAGACAATCTCGGCAGTTCAGGTTTGGAATTGCAATACGAGCAACAACTCAAAGGAACAACCGGAATACAACGAGTTGAGTTAAGCGCTGATGGAAGCACAATTCCTACAGAAGCAGAAACTATTCGAAAAGCCGTACACGGTTCTGACCTGATTTTGACAATAGACAGGGCTTTGCAGTCGCAAGTAGAACTTGAATTATCAAAGACAATTCAAGAAGCCCAAGCGAAAGGTGGAATTGTAATCATACAAAAGCCATCTACAGGAGAAATTTTAGCAATGGCATCTATGGTCACAACTGAGAGTGGCGAAGTCCTCTCCACATCGCATAACCAGGCAGTAACACTTAGCTATGAACCGGCATCCGTACTAAAAGCTATGACTTTCGCAAGTGTTATAAACGAAGGGCTTGGAGTGGGAAGTAGCAAAAGAGATATTCCAGATACTGTGATATTGGAATGGGAAAATAATGAAGGTAATACCGAAACAGAGATGTGGCGGGACGAGTACGAATACGAAACGCAGGAGATGTCCATAGAGAGCATACTCACACACTCATCCAATACCGGAACGATAATTTGGGCACAAGAATTAGGTCAACAAAAACTATACGAATACCTAAGTAAATTTGGCTTTGGACAGGCCTCAGGGCTTGAGTTCCCTTACGAATCGCAAGGGATTCTCCATGACCTAAATAATTGGGACCCCTCAAATTTAAATACAATTGCTTTAGGGCATGGAATATCAGTAACCCCAATTCAGCTTGTCAGTGCGTATTCTGCGATAGCTAATGATGGAATATTCGTAGCCCCAAGACTTGTAAGCCATATTGTTGACCCAAGTGGGAATATGGAACGCCTTGCCAGCCTTCCATCCCGAGAAGTTATATCTGCCTCAACTGCACATCAAATAGCAGATCTACTCACTTCGGTTGTAGACAATGGAACAGCAGAGAGAGCTTCTGTAAACGGGTATAAAATTGCAGCAAAAACGGGAACTTCTTGGAAATACTTTTCACCTGAGAATAGCTATGAAATGCCCAACGGCCAACTAGATCCATATTTAGATAAAAATGGGCAGCGACACTATACATCAACCGTGACTGGATTTTTCCCAGCACAAAAGCCAGAGCTGTCAATGATAGTTATCATTGACGATCCAGCCCCTATTGAAGAACAATTCTATGCAAGTCATGTTGCTGCTCCCTTATTTGGGGAAATAGCAAGTTGGTCTTTGCGACACTATCAAATTTCCCCATTCAAAGAAGTTCAATTGGCTGATAACAATCAGCAAGCCTTGAATGGTCCAACGCTTCAAGGAGGTGGGGAATCGGAATGAACCTTAACGAGATTCTAGAAAATGTAAAAAATTCAAATTTCGAAACAATAGGAGAAATCAATGACATTGAAATAAGTGGATTAAGTTACGACTCTCGTTCAATCATCTCCGGTGACCTATTTTTCTGTTTTGAAGGCGAAAAAAATGATAGTCATGATTTCATCTATGACGTAATTGAAGAGGGTGCAAGTGCGCTGGTTGTTGAAAGAAGAATCGATATCGACTTTCCACAGGTTATTTCTTCAAATAGCAGAAAAATGATGAGTGAAATAGCAGAAATATTTTATGACTTTCCATCACGAGAAATAATAACAGTAGGCGTGACAGGGACAAATGGTAAGACAACTACAGTTAATATTCTCTCAGCAATAGCTGAAGCAGCAGGAAAGAAATCAGAAACAATAGGGACACTAACGGGGTATCTGACGACGCCAGAAGCTCCCGACCTCCAACGACGAATCAGAGACTCTATTAGAAACGGTGCATCTTTCTTGGCAATGGAAGTAAGCTCGCACGCTTTAGTCCAAAACAGGGTTTCTGAGACGGCTTACGATGTTGCAATCTTTACGAATCTAAGTCTTGACCATCTTGATTATCACGGAGATATGGAAAGCTACTACCGAGCAAAATCAATGCTGTTCAGTCCCTCTCATACAAAATTGGCAGTAATAAATGCTGATAATGAGTTTGGGAAGAGGCTCATACAAGATGTTGAAATCCCTAAAGTAACCTTTTCGTTATCTGATGTCGAGATTATTGAGCAAAGCCTGATCAAAACTACATTCCGGTGGAAGGGGAGAACTATTAACCTGAAACTTCCCGGAGTATTTAATCTAGAAAATGCCCTAGGTGCAGCGGTAGCTGCTGACGCACTCGGATTTAGTAGAGAAGTCATCGTAAATGGTCTTGAAAGTGCGAGAGGAACACCCGGAAGGTTTGAACTCCTAGAACATAGTGACGGTCAACCATACGTAATTATTGATTTCTGCCACACCCCAGATGGTTTAGAGAAAATTTTGCTATCGGTAAAAGAACTTCTAGAAGGAGCAATGATACATGTAGTTCTTGGTTGCGGTGGCGATCGTGAAACGACGAAAAGAGCCCAAATGGGAATGATTTCAGAAACTCATGCCACAAACGTGTACCTGACTTCAGATAACCCTAGATCTGAAGATCAAATGGAGATCATCAATGATATTTTGTCAGGAATCCATGATACAGAGCGTATATATATCAATCCAGATAGGGGAGAAGCCATTCACCACGCTATTAAATCAGCTAATCAGGATGATGTGGTGCTGATTGCAGGTAAGGGTTGCGAACCGTATCAAGAGATACGCGGAAACTTACTTCCGTTCTTAGATAGTGATGTTGGGCGAGAAGCTTTGAAGGCTAGAGGATAATGATACGACTTCTACTCGCCGTAACGCTATCAACAGCAATCTCCCTTCTTGGAACTAACTACTTAATCAAGTGGCTTTCTTCAAAAGGAATAGGTCAACCCATTCGCAAAGATGGTCCAGATGGGCATCAAACGAAAGCAGGGACGCCAACGATGGGCGGCATAGCAGTCGTATTAGGGGCTTTTGTTGCTTATATAATTTCAGACCTATACAACGGTATTTACACACGCTCTGGGCTTTTTGTCATGCTCGCAATTCTCGGAGCAGGATTTGTTGGTTTTCTAGATGACTGGATAAAAATCCGTAATGCCAGAAATCTAGGGCTAAATAAAAAAATGAAAATTGTAGGTCTGTTAGCCGTAGCATTTGGATTTGCGACCCTCATGGTTCTGTTCACAGAAGTACACACAGAAGTATCTTTCACTCGTTGGGATTCTATATCTTTTGATTTGGGTCCAATTGGATGGGTCTTTTGGGCAGCGTTCATCATTCTCGCAATGAGCAATGCGGTTAACCTAACAGATGGGCTTGATGGACTAGCTGCTGGCTCTTCTACTCTATGTTTCAGCGCCTTTACAGTCATCTCATTCTGGGCATTTCGTCACCCTGAGATCTACCAGCTTGATCATGCTTTAGATCTAGCAGTCGTAGCTGTTTCAATGCTTGGAGCCTGTGTGGGTTTCTTGTGGTGGAATGCTGCCCCTGCAAAAATATTTATGGGAGATACTGGGTCACTGGCAATCGGAACAGCCCTTGGCTGCTTGGGTCTGGCAACTAACACTCAGCTATTGCTCCCAATTATCTGTGGGATCTTCGTGCTTGAAACAATCTCTGTAGTCGTCCAAATCATTGGCTACAGATGGATGAACCAAAGAAGAATTTTTCGTATGGCTCCCTTCCATCACCACTTTGAACTTCACGGGTGGCCGGAAACAACAGTGATAGTCAGGTTTTGGATAATCAGTGGATTTTTTGTAGCTATCGCTTTAGGAATCTTTTATGCAGATTTCGTCGAAGTATCTGACTTTAGGGAAGTATTTGCTCCATGACTAGGAAGACTATTGAAACTGGATCAAAGATTGGAATTTATGGCCTTGGCCTAACTGGTCAATCCGTAGCGAAGTTTCTGGATCGGAAAGGGTTCAATCTTAATTTGTTTGATGACTCCCCGACGGAAGCGGCATTAGCAATGGCTAAGAAATTAAATAGCGAAATCTATTCTTGTCGTGATATCGCTGACTGTGAAGAGCATCTAAAAGGACTAGAAGCATTTTTTCCAACACCAGGTTTACCAGATAGCCATATTGCTCTTAAATTTGCTCGCGAAAGCCAGCTCTTAATTCACGGAGAATTTGATCTAGCTCAAATGTACGATGAACGCTCATGTATAGCTGTGACGGGAACAAATGGTAAGACGACTGTCACGATGATGATTGATCAAATGTTAAATTCAAGCGGGATCAAGACAAAGGCAGTAGGAAATACTGATACCCCTCTAGTTGAGGCTATTCAGGATGAATCCCTATCAAAATTTGTGGTTGAGGCATCTTCATTTCGGTTGGGCCAGTCTCAAAATTTCTCGCCTGATATAGGAGTTTGGCTAAATTTCTCTCCTGATCATCTTGATGTCCACAAAGATCTAAAAGATTATGAGCTGGCAAAATCGCAAATTTGGAAAAATATCTCGGGCAACCAGGTGGCCCTTGGTAACGAGGACGACGCAATAGTAATGAGTTATAGGCCTTCTGGCGGAGTATTCCGAACATTTGGACTACATAGAGGCAATAGTAAAGTTCTGAATGACTGGTTGTTTGTTGAGGGGCGCAAGTTAATGAAAGTAGAGCAGCTACCAAGAAACGCGCCACATGATATCTCTAACGCTCTAGCAGCAGCATTAACTGCAACACATGCAGGGGCTGACAGCGATGCAATTATTGAAACGCTACGGCACTTCAATCATCTCCCGCATCGGATCGAGATGATTATTGAGCATGAAGGGGTTAAATGGTATGACGATAGTAAATCGACTACACCGCATTCAGTCACTGCAGCACTAGAAAGCTTTGACAACGTGATACTTATCATGGGTGGGCGCAACAAAGGATTGGATTTATCCGTAATCATGCCCATGTTAAATCGCGTAAAGCATCTGATTGCAATAGGGGAAGCATCTAAAGAAATAGAGCTAGCTTTTGAAAATAAAGTCAACATATCCTCGGCTGAATCAATGGAAGAGGCTGTAGGAACAGCACATGCTGAAAGTATTTCGGGAGATGTAGTACTTCTATCGCCGGGATGTGCATCATTTGATTGGTACAAAAGTTATAAGGAACGAGGGGTTGATTTCGTGATAAAGGTTAACGACCTTCTTAAAGGAGATAAAGATGTCAATAATTGATCAACCAGCATCTAACTCATTCTCGCAAAACGTTAAGAACATTTTATTCGCAACGCTAAAATCATCAGAGAAAGTAAACCATCCATCCAGGAATCCTTGGACACCAACCCAAAGAAAGTTATTCTATGTAGTTCTTGTCCTGAATATATTCGGTATTGCAATGATCCTTTCAGCTGGTTCTGTTGTAGCGAGTCAGGAAGGCATAGGGGAATTCTCCTACGCGATTAGGCAATCGATATGGTTTTCCCTAGGCTTGGGAGCACTTTACTGTGCCTCTAAGTTTGATTACAGAAACCTAAAGCTCCTTGCACGTCCGTTATTGTATCTAACTTATTTCTTGATGTTTTTGCTGTACACCCCTTTAGGTGTTCAAGGAGGTGGAGCTACACGTTGGATAGCTATTTCCGGTATATCATTTCAGCCATCTGAGATCTTGAAGATTGCAACTGTTATTCTTACAGCGCAGGTTATATCGGACTATCAAAAGGATCTCCGAAATAAACGTGCTTATGGCGAACCATTCTTTGCGTTGCTTCCTGCAATCGTAATGCTTATAAGTCAGCCAGATTATGGGACTATGTGTCTTATATTTTTTCTTCTCGGTTCAATTCTTTACCTTGGCGGAATCCCGTTAGATAAACTCTTCAGATTTGGTTTAGTCCTCACACCCCTACTCCTTCTTGGTGCTATTGCTGCGCCGTATAGAAGAAAACGGTTATTAGCAGTACTGAATCCTGAAGGTGATGCGCTTAATTCAGGCTGGCAGACGCTTCAATCATTAACAGGAATAAGTAATGGGGGTTTGCTGGGTGTAGGACCAGGTTCCAGTAAATCTAAGTGGTGGACCCCGGAGACACACACAGATTTTATATTTACTGTAATTGCGGAAGAGATGGGCTTATTCGGTTCACTTATTGTCTTATCACTTTTCGTGGGTTTGGTTATTTTTGGAGTTCAGATAGCGAAGCAGTCTCGTGACAAATTTGGTTATCTCATGGCAATGGGCATTACAAGTTGGTTTGCTGTTCAAGCATTAGTCAATATCGGAGTAACAATTGGGCAGATGCCTAATACAGGCTTGCCCCTTCCGTTCATATCGTATGGAGGGAGCTCACTTGTAGTAGGTATGGCGGCAATCGGAATAATGATAAATATCGGGCAGCCGAGGAAAAGATGAAGGAGTCCTTTGCAGTAATCGCTGGCGGCGGAACTGCCGGGCATTTATACCCTGGTATAGCGGTTGCTGAAGCTCTTGTTTCTTTAGGGAAAAGAAGAACTGAAATTCTTTTCTTCACTAGCGATAGGGGTATTGACAAAAAGCTTCTGACGGACGCTAACTTTCAATTCACTCCATTGAAAGGCAATGGGCTGGACCGGAAGAACCCCTTATCCTCAATAAGAGCAGTAATTCTATTAATCAAGTCAACTACCTTTGCATACCGACACATAAGGAAATCTAAGCCAAAAGTAATTTTGGCTTTGGGGGGCTTTGCAGCAATACCCGGATCATTAGCGGGGCTATTAACTGGAACACCAGTTGTGCTTCATGAGCAGAACTCAGTACCCGGCACCGCTAACAAACTAATAAGTAAGTGGGTAAAAAGATCAGCTGTTTCCTATAAGAATACTAAATTACCCCGTAGTGTTTGCACAGGAAATCCAGTGCGAAAGGAAATCACCGATCTTAGTGAAAGCTGTAGGTCTATGCATCGAAGTCAACTTGAAATTCCATTGGAGAATAAATTAGTAGTTGTTACAGGCGGTTCTCTAGGATCTTTGAAAATAAATAAGTCGGTACTGAACGCTTTATCGAGTTTAGAAGAAGTACCAAACCTGACCGTCTACCACATAATTGGTAGCAGGGACTGGGAAGAACTTGGTAAATTAACTTGCGATCCAGTGATTGATTACAGAGCCATAGAATATGAGGAACAAATGCCGACGGTTCTTAATTCAGCTGACCTCATTGTTTCGCGTGCGGGAGGGTCAATTACTGCTGAAATAAGTTTGTTGGGGCTGCCTTCTATTCTCATACCTTTGCCTAATGCTCCTGGAGACCATCAAAGAAAAAACGCCGAATCATTAGTGGCGGATGGTAGAGCCGTGATTGTCCCCGATGAGGACTGTACGGGTGAGCGAATCGCGAAAGAAATCAAGGGTATTGTTCTAAATGAGGAGCGCTTGGTGGGGATGACAGGAATAAGAGATTTTAAATCAGGAAAGAGTGCTGCTGAAAAGATCGCTACCTTACTCATAGAGGTTGCTAAATGATAGGGTCACGACGAGAGCTTCGCATAGATTTGGATACTCCAGTCACCGTTCATATAGTTGGAATTGGTGGAGCAGGTATGAGGTCTATTGCTAATGTTCTGGCTGATATGGGGCATGATGTTTCGGGAAGTGACCTTAAGTATTCCTCCGGGCTTGATCAGCTGGAGAGCAAGGGCATAAAGGTCACGATTGGGCACTCCAAGTTAAACTTTGAGAATCCGAAATTTTTGACTAAATCTACAGCTATCCCAGAAGGAAACCCAGAGGTTGATGCCGCTTTAGAAGCTGGGGTTCCAGTGCTGACTCGTGCGCAAATAATGGCTGCGATTACGGCCAAGAAGACAGCTATAGTGGTGGCTGGTACACACGGTAAAACAACTACATCTTCTATCCTGTCAGTGCTTTTGTCTTCAGCAGATACTGAGCCTTCTTTCCTCATTGGCGGTGACTTAAATGAAATAGGGTGTGGAGCCCTCTGGAATAATGATTCAGATCTACTTGTCGTTGAAGGTGATGAATCTGATGGTTCTTTTCTAGATCTAGATTCGGATGTTTCGATTATCACAAGTGTTGAGTCAGATCACTTGGCGTATTACAAGGACGATTCAAAGCTTAAACAGGCTTTCAGAGCATTCGCAACAAGGACCAAAGGCCCTGTTTATTTATATGGAGACTCACCTGAAACTCAGTATCTAAAAGATCTTCCGAATATCCGAACCTATGGAGAAGCCCTAGATAGTAAATACCAGATTAGGAACTATCAAGGGAAACGATTTGCCTCTACTTTTGAAATCGTGAGTGAGGGAAGAGCTATTGGTGCTTTCCATCTAGCAAGTCCAGGTTATCACAATGCTTTGAATGCCACTGCGGCTGTCGCTGTCGCTGTCGACTTAGGGCTAAGTATAGAAAATATCCAAAAGGGGATTTCGCAATTTGCCGGAGTAGCCCGCAGGTTTCAATATAGAGGAGAAAATAATGGGATCTCCTTTATTGATGACTATGCCCATCTTCCGACCGAAGTGGAATCTGCATTGGCGGCAGCGAAAGAGGGTGAATGGAATAGAGTCGTTGCTGTATTCCAACCCCATCGTTTCACAAGAACGCATGATTTAGCCAACGCCTTTTCCGAGAGCTTTCAAGACGCTGATGAAGTAATTATCACTGGCGTATATTCTGCAGGGGAGAAGCCAATACCGGGAGTCACTGGAAAATTAGTTGCGGATGCAGTGGCATCAAAGAGAACAGATAAAAATGTTAGGTATTGTGAACATCGTGAAGACCTTATTACGCTTCTTCAGGAGTTACTTGTAGAAGGTGACCTTTGCCTGACTCTAGGAGCAGGGGACCTTACGAATATCGCAGACCAATTAATGGAGTCTTAGGAGATGGTTGAAAATTGGAGAGAAATTTCTCAGCTCATAAATCGAAAATTGCGACGCGAAGCGACGGTCTGTGAATACCAAATAGGTTTGCTGACAACTTATAGGACTATAGGTAAATGTTCTCTTTTCCTCAAAGCAGAGAACAAGATAGAGCTAGCCCATGCTTTAGATATTTGTAGGAAAAAAGATATAGAGGTAGCGGTCATAGGTAATGGCTCTAATCTCTTAATATCCGATAATGGCTTTGAGGGGTTAGTAATTAAGCTGGGTTCTGAGTTCGAAATAAATAAGATTATCGAAGATCGTGCATATGTCGGTGGGGCGGCGAAGCTTCCTGTAGTTGCAAGGTCAACATCTTCAAAGGGGCTTGCAGGGTTTGAATGGGCTGTCGGAGTTCCGGGGACTATAGGAGGTGCTGTCAAAATGAATGCAGGTGGTCATGGTTCCGATATGAAGGCAAGTATCGAGTCAGCTGATGTGATTGATACTAGAACCGGTGCTACGAAAACTTTAAAGCTGGATGACCTTCTATTTGGGTACCGGCAATCAGCAATAACTAAAGATCAACTAGTTACTAATGCAGTCCTGAAGCTTTCAGAAGGTAACCCTGAAGAATCTACCGAATTAATAAGAGAAATTGTTCGTTGGAGACTGGAGAATCAACCAGGTGGGCAGAATGCCGGATCGGTCTTTACCAACCCCAAAGACAATTCGGCCGGAAGACTTATCGAAGACTCAGGGTGCAAAGGAATGAGGGTCGGTAGCGCAGAGGTGTCGAGGAAGCATGCGAACTTTATTCAGGCTGAGGTCGGCGGGAAAGCTCAAGACATTAGAGAATTAATGGAGCTCATACTGGAGTCGGTGTATTCAAAATTTGGAATACTTCTAACTGTAGAAACTGAAATGATCGGTTTCGACTAATGGTGGAAATTGACCCTAGGATACAGGAACGACGAATTGAAATAATTAGAGCTAAGGGAAAAAGAAGATTGCGAGTACTCCTTCTGGTAGTCCTATTAGCGCTTCTTTCGATAGCAGGCGTATTGCTATCCAAAAGTTCACTCCTTGATGTAGATGAAGTAGTTGTAGTGGGAGCTGGCACTGAATTAGAAGAGCTGATCGTGGTTGTAGCAAATATTCCAAACTCTAAACCTATACTTGAGGTTGATACAAAAGCTATCTCAGCTCGGATCAAGGAAATACCGAATATCAAAGACGTAAAAGTTAGCCGTTCGTTCGGAGGAAAAGTAACAATCTCAGTCACACTTCGTAAGCCATCTGTCCTTCTTTCAAACTTGGGTCAATGGTTACTGGTTGATTTGGAAGGAAGGGTACTTGAACGAGTTGCAGAATTGCCCTCTGATCTGAAATACCCAATAGTTGAAAGCAATTACGAAGATCTAAAGATTGGCGAATGGGTGCCTGATCAGGCATTATTCGCAATAGATCTGGCTGCAAACCTTCCTCCCGTGCTCTTAGCAGACATCTCGTTCGTATCATCAGGTGACGGAATTGAGTTAATGCTCTTCGGCGAAGGAAAGATACTATTTGGGGATTACGTAGCGCTTGAATCAAAGATTCTTGCCGCATCAACTATCCTTGAGCAAGTTGATTTAGCGGACCTCATCCATATTGATGTCCGAACCCCAGATAAGCCGGTGTTGTGTCGTTCAACAGAATGCTCGTACGATTCTTACTAAGAAATTACCATTAGCGAAAATAAATTAGTTTGACGAACAGCTAATCTGGTCAGTCAAAACAAAGTTAAAACAAAAGAAGAAAAGACAAGCCACAAGGAGTGCGACATGGAAAGCCCACATAATTACCTAGCTGTAATAAAGGTTGTTGGAGTAGGAGGTGGCGGTGTAAATGCTGTCAATAGAATGATTGATGCTGGACTGCGCGGTGCGGAATTTTTAGCGATTAACACAGACGCACAGGCTCTCCTTCTTTCTGATGCAGAGGTAAAGATTGATATCGGCAGAGAATTGACACGAGGTCTCGGCGCAGGTTCCGACCCTGAAATTGGTCGCCAAGCTGCTGAAGATCATAGACCAGAAATCGAACAGGCTTTATCTGGTGCTGACATGGTATTCATTACTGCAGGTGAAGGCGGCGGTACCGGCACGGGAGCCGCCCCTATTGTCGCAGATATCGCAAAAGGTTTAGGTGCCTTGACAATCGGCGTAGTGACAAGACCGTTCGGATTCGAGGGTCGAAGAAGGGCTGTGCAAGCGGACCAAGGAATCACCCGTCTTAGAGAAAAGGTCGACACTCAGATCGTGATCCCCAATGACAGGTTGCTATCAGTCGCAGATGAGCAAACTACAGTAGTCGAAGCTTTCGCAAAAGCAGATGAAGTCTTATTGGATGGGGTAAGAGGAATAACAGAGCTGATTACAACACCAGGCTTGATCAATACTGACTTTGCGGACGTAAAAATGATTATGAATGATGCTGGTTCTGCCCTAATGGGAACAGGTGAAGGTAACGGAGAACAACGAGCAACGAGTGCTGCTAGAAAAGCTGTTTCAAGTCCTCTCCTTGAATCACCAATTGATGGAGCTAGAGGAATTCTTCTATCAATTACTGGCTCAAGCAACTTAACGCTAAACGAGGTAAATGAAGCAGCAGAACTAGTTTTAGGTGTAGCTCACCCTGACGCAAATATTATCTTTGGAACAGTTGTAGACGAGTCCATGGGCGACACTGTAAGAGTTACGGTTATCGCTGCAGGTTTCGATCGTTGGGACAGCGCTTCACGGCCCCAGACTGCAGTTCTCGGCAGCGATATCCCGAATGTTTTTGGCGAAGAAGAAGAGTTACAGGAAGAAGTGCATGGTGGCCTAGATGTCCCTGACTTTTTGCAGGACTAGTAAATTTACCACGGACTATGGAAGCTAAATATAGCTGGTCAAAAACACTTGAATGTGGGTTGGTAGCTAAGGTTCTATCCACTAATTCTTCAGATGGGAATTTATCAATTTCACAACCTGTAGACCAACTGCACCAAACGCAGCGGAAACTGATCAATGCCCCTTGGTCGTACCTTAAACAAGTGCACGGGGCAAATGTATATAGGATCAAAAGCCCTGGCGACTATCAAGGCGCAGAGGGTGACGGAATGATTTCCACCAAAAGTGGTATCCCGATGGCTATTCAAGTTGCAGATTGTGCACCGATAGCACTTATCTGCGAAACGCCTGTTATAGGAATAATTCATGCTGGCTGGCGAGGTCTTCTTGCAGGTATTGTCCAAAATGCTTGCACTCAAATGCGTAAGTTGGGAGGAGACCCGACGATAGCTGTGGTGGGACCTTGCATATATCCCGAACACTACGAATTTGGTTTAAATGAACTTGAACACATGACGAGAGAATTCGGCCCAACAGTAGCATCAGCGACTAAAGACGGAACGTCTGCGTTGGATATCCCTGAGGTAGCTAAAATAGCTCTCCTAAGAGAAAATATTTTAGAGACGCATTTCATCGGCGAATGCACAGCATCATCAGAAAAGCTTTGGTCTCACCGTGTTGGGAGAGACATGGAAAGGCAAGCATTAATCGGATGGCTGGAAGAGGCATCGTGATGTCTGGAATTTACTCTGAGCAAATGGAAGAAAGACTTGAGAAAATCAAAAAGCTAATCAAAGATAAAGCACAAAATCCTGTAACTCTAATAGGGGTTACGAAAGGGTTCACTCATAGAGAAGTCAATATTGCGAGAGAGCTAGGAATTAAAAATTTTGGTGAAAACTACGCGCAAGAACTTCTTACTAAAGAACCATTGATAGCTGCTGAAATTAGTTGGCACTTTATTGGTCAACTTCAAAGCAATAAAATTAGGAAAGTATCTCACCTTGTTGATGTTTGGCATTCAGTTACCTCGTTAAAACATGCTAGGGAGATACATAAGCGCAATGAAAGGGCACAAATGCTGCTTCAGGTTTCTTTGATGGGGCCATCAAATTCAAAGGGTTTTGAAGTTAAGGAATTACCTGACATTATCGGTAAGTTACAAGATGAGGGTATAGATATTTCCGGACTTATGACGATGGGTGTGCCAGGAGATATGGTAGCAACACGAGTTGTCTTCGAAAGACTACGCAAACTAGCAGACACCTTTGAGCTTTCTGAATGTTCAATGGGGATGAGTAATGACTTTGAAGTAGCTTTAGAGAGTGGATCTTCTATGATTCGAGTTGGCTCTGCAATATTTGGGAATAGAAGAGCTGATTGATGAAATTACGAAAATGGTGTTAAATTAAAGAAGAGCCTTGGAGGGCTTATGACAACTTTTTTCAAAAAAGCGATGCTTTATCTAGGCCTTGGATCTGATGAAGATTTTCTGACGACGATGGAACCACAGGGATCAAGTGAACGACCTACTGGGGGCAGCGTTACCGTCAAACCTTCGGGCGAAACGAATGTTACGACTATCGCTGGGGTTGCCGAGGAAAAATCTAGTGGATTAAAGCTGACCAGAGATGCTGTCACAATTACTACCGCCAAGGCTCCAAAAGTTACTAAACCACACGTTGTGACACCTATTCGCTTTGCCGAAGTGAAAGAAATTTCGGAAGCTGCCCGAAGGAATCAGCCTGTAATAGTTAACCTCCAACAAGCAGAGCATGATGTTGCGGTAAGGATTATTGACTTCTGCTCAGGACTAAAGATGGGGATTGATGGATCATTCGAAAAAGCAGGATCTGACGTCTTCTTATTAACTCCTAAAAACGTTGAAGTCTCTGAAGATGAGAAAAGAAAACTTGCAGCAAGCACAAGTGGGGCACTTTAAAATATCCCTACTTCTGGCGTAGAAAAATAGTACTATTTAACTATGCCTGCCACTGAAACTAATACATATCCAATCACCCCCGAGCAATTAAAATCAATCAAATTTCGAAGTGTTAAGCGGGGCGGTTATGACCCTGAAGAAGTTGACCTGTTTATTCATCAACTAGCAACAATCCTAAGCCAATCGCCTGAAGACATTTTTGGGCAAGGAGCTTCATCCGGAGAGGCACTCGATGCCGATAGTGCCGCACAACGTTTACTGTCAGCAGCTCAGCGAACAGCTGATGAGTTGATATCGGCCTCCAAAGAACAGGCAACTCAATTGATTGCATCTGCTGAAGCACAGGCTGATAATGTAAAAAGAATAGTTTCTGAAGAAGCTCGACAGATGGCTGAGGAAGCCCAATTAGAACTTAGAGATGCCATATCCCACCTCATGGAGAGAAAAGAGCGTCTAGTTGAAGATTGTTCGGCGCTTAGTGCTGAGTTGCAAGCCGGCAAAGATCAGTTATTGACTACTCTTGAGGAAATCAAACTAATGATTAACGTTGATGATACGTTCACTTTTGATAGTCAATTGGATGATGACGATGAAGGAAAGGAAAGTCAAAAGACCGCAGAGCCAAGCGAGCTTTTTCTTCAAGACGAAAACCTGAAAGACGTGGATAACTCTACTCAAGCGACTCTTGAGCTAAGCCAAGCCGATTTAATTTCGGTTGATGAATTAATGGACTCGCCACCTGAACTGACTCTCATCCGAAACGCAGAAACAAATGAGGATTGGCTTAACAAAGAGGTGAAAAAAACTGAAGAGGATATGTCTGATATCGATCCTTCAGAGGGCTGGGACTTCGAAACTCCAACTGAGCTCATCCAAACGATTCAGGACGAAAACATAACTACCGGTGACCGCTTCTTTGAAGAATTAGAAAGTCAAGACAAAAGTCCTCTTGGCAAAGCTGACGATCGGACGAATGAAGCAATGGACGACTTTTTCGGTGGCAAGTCCTAATCTACCCTGATTTGAATTCCAATCTCTTCTCCGTCTATTGACCCCGTAAAAGTCTCCAAGTCCTTATCGGCATCATTAAACGTTAAGGACTTCCCGAGGACTTGCTCACAGATATAGTCACCAAAAGATTTAATTGCTTCTGTTGTTTCATTTGAAGCAACAATATTTAGATGAATTCTGTCTGTGAGGATTAGATTCATTCCCTTACGAGCTTCTTGAATCGCTCGAACTGCGTCTCTAGCCTTACCTTCGTTGAGAAGGCTATCGGTCATTTCAGTATCAAGTGCTACAACAGCCTTATCACCAGGAAGCGATGTAGCGGTTGTTCCCTCGTTCGCTAGTAAAGTCAGCTCAAATTCATGTGATTCAAGAAGGTAATCTTTGACCTTGACTCGGCCGTCGCTTAAGCGTACCCATTCTCCCATTTTCGCAGCCCGAAATACATCTTGAACGTCGCTTCCCAAGCGCGGCCCAAGAACTTTTCCATTAGGCTTAAGGACGAAATTCCCGTGAGCTGCTAAATCATCTGAATAAATAATGGATTTCACATTAACTTCGTCCTTTATTAGCAATTCAAAGTCTGTGATGCTGGTGGCATCTAAACCTGCAATCGTAATGCTCTGAAGCGGCAGGCGGACGCGAAGACCAGCGTCTTCCCGGAGTCTAAGAGCTGCGGATACTACGTCTCTAACTAAATCCATTGTGTTAACGAGATCGCTGTCTGCTAAGAATTCTGTCGGCAAAGGCCATTCAGCTTCGTGAACCGATAACTCTCTAGTGAGAGATTTAAAGATTTCTTCTGAAACCATTGGTAGAAAAGGAGCAGAAAGCTTACAAAGTGTATGAAGCACTGTGAAAAGTGTGTCATATGCGTCTTGCTTGTCGTTATCATGTACTGGTTTCGCCGGAGACCAGAATCTGTCTCTGCTTCTCCTGATGTACCAGTTGTTTAGAGCATCAATGAAGCTCTTAATTTCACTAGTCGCTCCTGGAAGATCGTAGTTATCCATGTGCTCGGTTACGTTTGTGACTAGCTGGTGGGTTTTAGCCAATATGTATTTATCAAGAGTGTTTGAGGGCTCATCAATAAATTTTGCTTGATATTCATCAATGTTCGCGTATAGCGTGAAGAAGCTAAAAGCGCTCCATATTGGATTTATGACTTGCCTTACTACATCGTCAATCGACTGATCACTAATCCTTGAATCACCTCCGCGCACAATGGACGAGGACATAAAGTACCAGCGCAAAGCATCAGAACCTTGTGCTTCAAAAATTTCAGTTGGTTCCGTGTAATTGCGGAGTTTTTTTGAGAGCTTTGTTCCGTCTTCTGCAAGAAGAATACCGTGGCATATTACATTCTTAAACGCTGGCTTATCAAACAAGGCCCCAGCTAGGACGTGAAGCGTATAGAACCACCCACGAGTCTGGTTGATGTATTCCACAATAAAATCAGCGGGAAAATGTTGTTCGAACCATTTCTTATTCTCAAATGGATAATGGACTTGAGCAAATGGCATAGAACCTGACTCAAACCAGCAATCAAGCACCTCTGGAACACGACGCATAATTGATTTACCCGAAGGGTCATCAGGGTTCGGTCTAATTAAGTCATCAATAAAGGGCCTGTGAAGATCGGTTGGTCTAACCCCGAAATCTCTCTCCAGCTCGTCAAGGCTGCCATAGACATCAATACGGGGGAACTCAGGGTTATCACTTTTCCAAACGGGAATTGGTGAACCCCAAAACCGATTTCGACTTATAGACCAATCTCGAGCACCTTCGAGCCATTTCCCAAAGCGTCCTTCGCGCACATTTTCTGGAATCCAGTTGATTTCCTTGTTGATTTCGACAAGTCGGTCTTTGATTTCTGTGACTTTCACGTACCAAGACGGAACAGCTCTATAGATAATCGGGGTGTCCGTTCTCCAACAGTGGGGATAATTATGCTCGTAGGTGTCATGTCGGATTATTCGATCTGCTTCTTTGAGTTTCTTGATAATTAACGGGTTAGCGTCAAAAACATTAACCCCAAACCAGTCTGTGACTTCCTCCGTGAAAGTTCCTTCATCGCTAACAGGCACAACCGTGGGTATTCCATTAGCGTCAGCGATTCTTTGGTCATCTTCACCAAATCCGGGTGCAATATGAACCACGCCGGTACCCTCGTCCATTTCTATAAAATCGCCAGCTATGATCCGAAATGCTTGTTCGTCTAAGTCTTGGAAATAAGAAAATAATGGTCGGTATCTTCGGTCCAGTATCTTTTCGCCTTTGAAAGTTTCAAGAACTGTGAATTCCCCAAAAATTTCCGCAAATGACGAAATTCTCTCTTCTCCAAGGATGTATTGACATTCTGAGGTTTTAACAAGCGCATAGTTCTTGTCAGGCGCTACGGCAAGAGCTAGGTTGCTGGGAAGTGTCCAAGGCGTTGTAGTCCATGCAAGGATTCTTGTTGATATCGCAGTCTTTTCTTCGGTGACTAAATCAAACGCAACGGTTACAGCAGGGTCTTGACGGGGTCGCGTAGCGTCATCAAGTCTTATCTCAAAGTTTGATAATGGGGTTTCAGCGCCCCATGAATATGGAATTACTCTTTGGGACTCGTAGATGAGACCTTGATCCCATAGTTGCTTGAAAGCCCACATGACCGACTCCATGTAGTCAAGATCCATGGTTTTATAATCATTTTTGAAGTCAACCCATCTGGCTTGTCTGGTCACTACCTTTTCCCACTCATCTGTGTACTTGAGGACGGACTCCTGACAGTATGCATTAAATTTTTCAATTCCGAATTCCGTGATGGCTGCTCGCCCGGAAACTTCTAGCTGCTTTTCGCTTTCCATCTCGGCTGGTAGACCATGGCAATCCCAACCAAATCTTCGCTCAACTCTATTTCCGCGCATTGTTTGATAGCGGGGAATGACGTCTTTAACGTATCCGGTTAATAAGTGTCCGTGGTGCGGTAAGCCGTTAGCGAAGGGAGGACCGTCATAGAATACATACTCTGATTCTTCCGGGCGCTGAGAGACAGTACGTTCGAATGTTTTTGATGTGCGCCAGCCTGAAAGGACCTTCTTTTCAACCTCTGGGAGATCTGGCTTAGCCGGAACTTCGGGATATGGAGTTAATTTCTCTTCGCCATTCATTATGCTTTCCAATTGTTATCCGGTTGTATAGTACTGCTTAAATTTCTTACCTCGTTGTTTACCAAGCGAAAAGTGACAAAGAAAGCAGAAAGATAATAGGCATTTCTTGACTATCACGGAAATTTTTAAAAGTTCCCGCTAGAATCCGCCCCTAAGGTTATTATTCATTGTTTAAAACCAAGAAAGAAAATCACCAAATGGCTCCAGCAAAGAAAGCTCCAGCAAAGAAAACAGCAGCAAAGAAAGCTCCAGCAAAGAAAACAGCAGCAAAGAAAGCTCCAGCAAAGAAAACAGCAGCAAAGA
>Ga0208277_1000191_pt1 | contig 37021 bp, 25 predicted proteins | sample ETNtaG_5_FD_185782 | JGI IMG/M metagenome (GOLD analysis project Ga0208277, IMG submission 185782) | Marine microbial and viral communities from oxygen minimum zone, Eastern Pacific Ocean - ETNP201406SV205 (SPAdes) (version 2) | ecosystem: Environmental > Aquatic > Marine > Oceanic ...
TACGATTTCGATATCAACTTCTTTACCAGCAGTGGTTGTTATTGCGTACATGTCCTGTGAGTCAGAACTGTCCACACATCCAGTGACGCCAGTTGGGCCGTTTGATGGGTCGTTACCTAGGCTTCTTGCTGTAGTAGTCGTGTTACCAGCATCGCCCGTAGACCCGCCATCTGTCTGAACTGCACTACACGGTGCACGCCCCGAAGTCCCGGTGTCAACTCTTGGTCCGAAAGCATCAATTGTTTTCGGAACAAAATCAATATCGTTAGACTCATAGAACTCTTTCCCTTGTTCAATTTCCTTATCATAATCCGCGGTAACAAGCGGAGTGAAGGCCATCATAATCATCAGGCTGGCAAGAAGGATTGTACGTGTACGCATGGTCCTCAACAGTATAGCGTGGCACTAGTCCGCTATCAAACTACGGATTACCGGTAACTAATCAAAAAGTTACTTTTTACTGGTTTTTCACCTAAATCTTGGGTGACGAGGCGTTAACATCATCTGAAACACCATCGGAATACCGCTTGAAGTTTTCATTAAACATTGTTGCTAATTTATCCGCTGTAGCATCATATGCATTACCATCAGACCACGTTTTCTTCGGGATAAGAACCTCAGAAGGAACTCCGGGGCAAGATGTTGGTATTTCGAAACCGAACCTATCATCTAATACATATTCCACATCATCCAAGTCGCCATCTAAAGCAGCATTTAGCATAGCACGAGTATACTTGATTTTCATTCTACTTCCTTCACCATAGGATCCACCTGACCAACCAGTATTGATTAGCCATGCAGTTGAACCATGTTCTGCCATCTTAGCTGAAAGAAGATCTGCGTAAACACCTGGGTGCATTGGCATGAATGGTTCACCGAAGCAAGCCGAGAAGGTCGCCTGTGGTTCGGTAACTCCGATTTCAGTTCCTGCGACCTTTGCAGTATATCCTGAAATGAAATGGTATGCAGCTTGGGATGGAGTTAGACGACTTATTGGAGGTAGTACTCCAAACGCATCACATGTCAAGAAAATGACATTTTGAGGGTGACCTCCTTTACTGTCAAGTGTTCGGTTTTCAATGAACTCTATCGGATATGAACCTCTAGTATTCTGAGTTTTACTGGTATCGAAGAAGTCAGGAGTTCCATCAGAGTCGACCACGATGTTCTCAAGAACCGTTCCTTTTCGACGAGTTGTCCCGAAGATTTCAGGCTCATCTTCTTCTGAAAGGTTGATCAGTTTAGCGTAGCACCCGCCTTCGAAATTGAAAACACCATTTGCGCCCCATCCATGTTCATCATCACCAATTAGCGCTCTTTTAGGGTCAGCGCTTAGAGTCGTTTTCCCAGTTCCGGAAAGACCGAAGAAAATTGCAGTATTTTCGCCAGTAGTATTAGCCGAACAGTGCATAGGGAGAATCCCCTTCTTCGGTAGAATCAAGTTCATTACACTAAAAATGGATTTTTTAATTTCTCCAGCATATCTTGTTCCTCCGATAATAACTTCTCCTTCAGCATAGTTTACAATAACGAAACACTGAGAGTTTAGAGCATCATCTTCTGCCTCAAAATGAGGGGCATGATAAACAGTAAATTGTGGTACATGTGATTTCAATTGCTCCTCAGAAGGGCGCACGAACATGTTTCTTGCAAATGCATTGTGCCATGCGTTTTGGTTGATAACGCGAATCGGTAAAGCTTCACTTTCTTCAGAACCACAATACAAGTCTTGCACGAAAAGAGTGTCTCTCTTAGAGAGGTATTCGATCACTTGTACCTTCAGTCTCTCGAATACCACTTTATCGGTAGAGATATTGACATCTCCCCAATTGACATCTTGATTAGTACTAGGTTCTTCGACAATGAATTTGTCATTTGGCGACCTTCCAGTTCGTTCTCCAGTTTCTGTAACCAGTGCGCCATGGGCCGATAAGTAACCTTCATTGCGCTCAACTGCTAAATCGATGAGCTCGATATTACCGAGGTTCCAATGCACCGTTGCATTAGTTGTTATGCCACTCTCAGATAGGTCACCCGACGGGGTGCCCACAATGCTCGCCATGATTCGGCCACCCGCGGGCCCTCTTTGTCCCTTGCGGTTCGAAACAAGGCAAAAAGCCCTCCAATATACGCAAATCAGACATCTCAGAGGGTCATATTGAAAGCCATCTCAGGATTAAACCAGACATGGAGAAGGAAGACGATATCCTCTCCAAACGCAAATTTCAGAATGCTTCAGGCATAAACTTGGGAAACTTCATGCTGGACTCAGTGGATGAAATCCAAGAGGAAGAAGTTACAGAAGAAGTTGATGAAGAAGTAACCGATGTCGCAGTAGGCGAATTAGGTGAACTTTTTTCGCGAAGTAACACTCCAGAAAGAATCAATCGAGACGGGACAGTAAATGCTGCTCCCGAGATAGACACTGTGACCGAATACGCAATGGAAGGAGAAAAGCGCCTTCACTTAGGCCTAATGATTTCGATGATTGTAGTCTGGTCTGCAATCGGGACGATAGTGGGCACAGTCCCGTTTTTCGGATATGAGTTTTCAGCAATTGGGCTGTTATTGATGGCCGGATTCGGGATCTGGTTAGGTGAAAATTGGATTCCAAACGAGCGAATGCATTTACTCGGAGTTACATGGGTAATAATTTCAATGAAATTGTTGTATGGTCTTGCCATCTCTGCATATTCTTGGGGTTGGATCGGAGATACAGAATTAGGACTTGCTTTACTTGGATTGGTTGGAGTAAATATTGCAATTGCACAACACCATGACGAGGACTCAATTGCGGCACAAGCAGCTCTAGTACTGTTAGCAATCGGGTCAGCTGCAGGGGCAACTTATGGGCAAGAGGGCGTTGCAGTAATGATTGGATTGGGAACACTTCTTCTTCACGGGTTGGCATATTTCCGAAAATCAGGAAACCTTGCCTCTCTTGGAATTGCAGTCACTTACCTTTGGATTGGCTTGCATGCAATCAGCAACGATTGGGTACTGTTTGGAATCGATATAATTCCATTCGAAGACGAGCTATTGTTGTTCTTATTGATGTTCGGAGTGACAGGAATTAACGCAATTATGGCGACACGATTTGCAGAAGCAGAGAACTGGTTTTCGTTGGCATTCAAAGGCATGGGTCTAGGAAAACCTGGACTTTGGTCGGTTTCTGTAGGATTGGGAATGGTGGGGGCATTACTCGCAATTGCCTCAAATCGTCTAGAAACCGGTTATGCTATTGCACAACTCATTCTTCTGATATCTGCATTTGGACCTTCGTATCTAGTAGTTAGGGGCGAGAATTGGAGCAAATTACAACGGTATGCATTATGGCCAGCGCCAATTTTGTTAGCAGTTCTGATATTGATGGTTAGAGGAATAATAGAGCCTCCATTCTCAGAACCATGGTCGATCTATGCTGTGTTTAGTGCAGGCATTACCGCAATGGCATTACTAAACCACCAACATGCAGTTTCAGACCATGTGCTGTGGATTGGGTCGATAGTTGCAGCAATTTTACTCACCTTGCTAATACCTGCCGAAGAGACAGCGTTTGCACGTACTCTGTTACTTTGCCAATTCATAGTATGGGCGGGTCTTGGCGTATTGGCCGTACAGAGAGCCTCTCCATCATTGGCAGGCACAGCCGTTTTAGCTCCGTGGGTTTGGTTATTCTTGTTTACCAGCAACCTCGAAAACCGTCTTGTTTCTGTAGACCTAATTCCGATTAATATTGCGGAGACTGATCTAACATTATACATGCTTTTACTGATAGGAATTCAAGTACCATTGAATATGAAACTAGGGGACACAGGGGTAAATCTTGCAGGGAGACTTGCAGGTTTGTCGGAATTGAGCGCTCGCATGCGCGACAGTGGTAATCTGAGGTTATGGAATATCAGTTTCATAACAATCCTTTCAACACTTCTTTTCATCAGTAATCCGGGAATAATTCCGTGGTATGGAATCACCTCTATTATGGGAGTAATACTGATTTATCATTCTGTAGCAATGCGAATGGATAGACATCAAGGAACTCCAAGAACAATTTTGGTTGCATGGTCAATCACGGCATTGATTTTACAGTGGAGGTTTGGCTTTGGAGCAATCTGGATTGCCCTACTAGGGCTCTCTTCAGTTCTAATTGTTAGCTGGTCAGAAGACAATGCGAAACGCCTCGAACGAGGGGAAAAACTCTCACACCAGGCACTATTGCCTGAGAAACTAATCACAACATGTCTAGGTTTCATCGCTTTGATGATGATGTTAATCGCACTCGATGAGCCCCTAATTTCAACTTTATCGGGTAGTGGTACTTTGCCAAACGACACCACAAACCTAAGATTGGCATCTATTGCTAGTATAATGACAGTTGGAGGATTGTACCTTCCTAGAGCAGCCACTTTGGAAAAACTACTACCCTCTGCAATTGCGAGTATTGCAGTTCTTGTCACAGTAGGTTTAGCTGCAATTAGTTTTGATGACGACCTTACACTTGGATTAGCAAGTATCAGTTTTGTTCTAACTGGAGTTTGGCTTGCCGCACAAGGAGAAATTAGGTCACGCCTTAACCAAGTCTCTGAAAGAGACCAAAGAATCGAGAAGTATCTTGATAGAACTACAGAAAAGGAAAAAGAAGTTGAAGGCTCCCAACCTCAATCTAATATCCGAATGGTAGATGCCGAATTATTGCAACTCGCAGAAAAGCAAGAAAAACGCTCTAGGAGGCGTTCCTCTTCTGGAGAATATGATCTAATCGTTGGAGATATACAACATAAACCAACTATTGTGATATCATTCATATCAATAACACTCCTGATAGGAATTTACTTTTCGTGGATTAGTGGTGAATCGCTACTAGCCATTTCAATGGCATCTTTCATCTCGATTCTTTTCATTGGAATTGCTCGTTGGAGAGCAGAACAAGTCAATCTCCAATTGCCAGATATAATGGGTATTGAATCTCCAGTTGCCGTTACTATGGCTGGATTGACACTAATTCAAATCGCAGGAAGGTTAGGGGATTCTAATGTTCAATTAGAACAGCAATGGGAGTTACTGGTGCTTTTAGGGGCATTAATTCTACTTGCAGTCATTTCATTAGTTGGTAGAAAAGATCTCGGATTGAGAATACCTTCTGCTCTAGAAGGAATTGTTCTACTAATGCTATCTTCAAGGCTATTGACTTCCTTGATGGGCGTTGATTCGATACAACTTATACCAACCTTCAGCAATGAGAACTCATGGATTATTCCAGTATGGTCCATGGAGGCATTCTTAGTATCGGCAGTACTTCTGTTCGAGTGGGTAGAGTCTGAGAGAATAAAGAGAGAGTTAGGCGACCACAGAGGAGCCGTGGGAAGGTTCGCTTGGGCGGTAATGATAATTTCAATTTCCTTCGGAGTGGCTGGAGTTATCGCAGGTATTTTTGCTCTGAAGAATGCAATAAAATGGATCCAGCCAGCAGTTCCTTTGGGCGTTGGCTTATTCCTACCAATCAGTTGGAATGCTCTTGGTAACTGGATTGATATTTTAGATGAAACAACAGCGATATTCGCCATTATAATCGGGTTTATTGGTTTGGCTACAGCAATAACTTGTACGGTAGTAAAGAATGAAGTTTGGATTCCAACCGGACTTTGGCTTGGTCATTTACTCATACCGGCGGGTGCCTTCTCTCAGTATGAACATACAACGGTACTGATGATGGTTGCAGTTCTGGCAGTTTCAACAACTTCGTGGTTGATTGGGGTTATCACACTTAGGAGAGCGTGGCGTATTTTCGGCGCTCTCGACCTCCTATTAGCCTGGATAATCGCAGGTATTTTGATTTTAGCAGGGGCTACAGAATTGATGATTCTTATTATGCTCTTAGCCACAGCGGTATTGCTCGGCCTTGTAACGTGGCTGGGGCAGAAGTTTGAGCAAGAAATCGCCACAACTTAGTCGACAAGAGTTTCTCTTAGAGTTGTAATAATCTGCTCTACAGCCCCAATGGCATCTGCGTTTTTGAACCCGGGTGAGATTCTTAGAGACACGTTGGTTTTAGCTTGTGTTCCGGAGTTTCTTATCCCTATTGAAATGCCATCAATTTCTAACAACATGAGGTTCGCTTCACCAATCAGTCCATGCCGCTTCATTGGTCCTAGTTTCGAAGTAGCAATATGCTCGATAGTATCTGCTAGAGAGTTATCACCAGTCCATCTTGAACGAACGGAGTTTTTGATTGAAGTACGTTGTTTGAATCCCTTTTCAAAAGCCTCAACTCTGTCTTCACAAGACATTGCGCACAGCACAATCAGCATACTTGCAACACCATCTCCGACCAAACACCTTCCGCCATTAGGATTAGGTGCAGACATTACCAAATGTCCTGAGTCTTCCACTCCCAAGATATTACTAGAACTATTTCTTAATGCCTGAGATAGCCATCTATCTCCGACAGCGGTCTGAGAAAACCTGACCTTTGCTTGTAGTCTATCTAGTGAAGACACCAGGGCAAGGTCGGATTCAATGCTTGCAGCCAAATGCCAATCGCCCTTTGCGGATCTCAAAATATGGTCTGCCATTTCATCGCCATCTACAACTCTGCATCCAGTTTCAGTCGACTCAATCAACAAGCATCTATCTCCGTCGCCATCTAATGCTCCAGCTATTATTTTCCCTGGCGGACTTCTGCTAAGCGAATTGATTAGAATATGTTCACTTCGTGCAGCCTCTTCCCAAGTCCAAGAATCGTTAGGAGATAATTCCCCAGCGCCACAGTTTTCGTTCAACGCCTTGGCGTTTATTGACACTTCAGTAGCAGTAATTCCATATTGATTCAGGAAAGCTGCCAACCAATTAGAAGCAGCACCCTTCGAAGAGTCTACTGTAAGTTCTATGTGTTGTGGGTGCGAGAATTGTCCCGAAAATTCTGCAATCCTAACTACAAGTAATTCTTGGTGTGCCAAATCAGCATTGAAGTGAGAGTCAGGCTCAGAAAGTTCTTGTTGGTGGATTAAATCTACTTCCCTTTCTTCAGCCGCAAGTTGAATTATTAATTCTGAAATTTCCCTTTCTAATTCAGGGCTAGTTTTGAAACCCGACGAATCAAAAACTTTGATGCCAGAATCAGTGACAGGATTATGGCTTGCAGTAATCATGCAGCCAAGTGCAGATTTGGTTTCTAAAAGGGCGTTATGAAGGGCAGGTGTGGCGCACACTCCTCCGTGCGTGACAGTACATCCGCCTAGGTGCAATCCTGTGGTTAGTGATGAAACTAAATCAGGGTTATCTGGCCTGTTGTCCCATCCAATGATAACATTCGAACCGATATCAACAATTCGTGATAGAGCCTCACCAACCAAACGCATTAGCCTAGTTGAGATACATCGTTGTTCGAGTAACTGCGAAACCGCATCTTCGTCATTCGAGGGGGAATTAGATACTTCACCTCTAATCCCATCGGTCCCAAATAGCATGAAATCACCCTATTTTTGAATCGCAATCATAGATTCCAGTAACGGTAGTATTTGGCATAACCATGCATCTCGGCCCTAGGACAACTCCTGGATTAGTTACGGCATTACAGCCTAGTTGCGAATCTTCGCCAATTATAGCTCCGAATTTCCTTAATCCAGAAGGCACTCTTTCCCCTTTGATTCTAACATGCACTTCACCACCATCATTTCTAAGATTAGATAGTTTAACACCTGCTCCTAAGTTGACATTTGGTCCAAGTATAGAATCTCCAACATAATTGAAATGCGGGGCTTTGGCTCCGGGTAACAATACGCTGTGCTTGGTTTCGCTTGCATGACCGACTAATGCGCCCGCACATATCCAAGAAAATTCTCTGATGTAGGCGCCGTGTCGAATAATGGCATTAGGCCCAATGTATGTCGGGCCAATGATGTGCACTCCAGGTTCAATGATTGCAGATTGATCAATGTGAACAACTCCGGCCGAAGAATCGATACTAACGCCTTCCCTTTCCATGGCTCCCATTTGAGAGAGCATGTCTGCCATTTGCCCTTTCAGCGTAGGTAGAATCGACCAAACAGGGCCGGTTGGAAAACACGGCTGTCGACCTAAAGATTCATCCAAAGATGGCCAAAGATCTTCTGAAGCGGGGGCGCTCATCACACCACCCCAATACCTGCATCGATTTGACCTTTTCATGCCACACTGTATATCCTCTTGCCAGTAGAGCGGTCAAGAGTGAACATCACACTGTTCTTTAGATATCGTGGAATAAAGAATCCAACCTTTCGTGAGGTTAGTCCGTGGTTACGCATTCTTCGCGTATTCGAAAGGTAATCTACAATATCAGCTGCAGAGCAACCTGGATTTATCGAAATATATTCGATAATCTCTTCTTTCAATCGTTCTAGCCTAGCACTTTTCTGAGATCCTCGCCCATTCATGCTTCATATTACGTTAACATCGTATATTGAATCCTACGGGGATGTCCCCGGGCCCCCGATTTACAACTTTATTTTCACAAGAAATCTAGCATATCTGACCACTTGAAAGACGAACCTCGACGGAACATCTTTTCGTGGAAATCTGTTTGTAAATAGTGAACACAACGGTTTACTCGACCCCTGCTATTGTAACAACCTGAACGGGTGTTAATTGGCACCATAATCGTAGACAAATCCAATTCTGGCCCATTGGGGGGAGGCATTTCAACTTCGACCTTTTCTGCAATCCCGTCCCACGATATTTGTTCAAATTCAGGGGGCATTAACTCCATGTCTGTCTCCAACCTAATTTTACCTTCAGCAAGTCGCTTAGGAGCCCATGTGTTGGAATTCCCACCATCAAGCCATTGAACCATTTTCTTCATATCTGGCAGTTCTAGCAATGTTATGAAACTCCTTTCCCACCATCCCGGTGACCTGACGATAGTAACATGATGAATACCTGGCTGAATATCCCTCCCATCTAAATTGTCAGCCCACGTACGACAAATATCTTCAAGCCTTACAGGAATAATTGGCATATCTGGGGCCATGAGGTCGCTTAATCGGTATGGGTTTGCTAATTCACCTGCGATCAACAAAGGTCTTCTATTGTCTAATTCAATAACATCAGATACCTTACTACCGTCTTCGAAAGTATGGTTTCCAACGTAGGCTCGTAAATCTTCTAGGCCTATGGATTCAGAATTAGGAAACTGAGGCGGAGATATGTCGACAAAATCATTCCTTGAAAAGAAACTGGGGCCGGCAGGTAGCGGCAAAGGAGAGTTGCCGGGAGGGTTAGGCCAAAGTCTTGGAGAAGACATAACGCGGCCACATCGATTTTACAGTTGAAACTTGCTCACAGAATAAAGCGAGGCAAATGTCTTGCGACTATACTGTGAGACACAGAACCAACAATCTGTCCTTCTGTATTTGTGACAGCCAACTGATTCATATCATGAGTTAGCATTAATGCCGCAGCTTTCAGCAGCGGCGTACCTTGACGCATAGTGAGAGTTTCTTGAGTTATCAATTGACGAGCAGGGATTGTGTGCATCCAAGCAATATCACGATTAACAGTTTTTTTGGCAATAATCTTCAGTAAGTCAACGGCATGTATCCTGCCTAACGGAACACGCTCTGAATTGACAATGAATACATGATCCCAGTCCTTACTGGTGATTCTATCTAATGCGTCTGCGACAGAAGCATCTCTATTCAGAACATTTGGCGAGCACATGACCTGGCCACATGTCAGTGAACGGGCGGCTCTAGACTTATTTTTGATTACAGAATTACGGGGCTTACTTTGTGGCATTATCCTTCCTCCTCATTCGCCGGCCCTCTGCCCAACCTATTTCAACCCATCATGTATTTGACGCCGAAAAATATCTTTTTACCGGAAACTAAACCCCGAATTGAGACATATTTGACAGAAAAAACATCACTTTAGTGGTTACTTCCCGCCGTATAATTACGGGACTTCCCATTTGGAAGCGCGTAAAACGAAAGTTCATGGGAAATGAGCACCCGGAGTCGACTATGCCACTACCAGCCGAGGTCCTAGCCAAGTTGGCAAGTCTTTCAGGATATGACTTAATGCTTGAGATGGATGCAGCAAGTCGTAACCATGGAACAGGTCTGGCAGAAATAGAATCCGAACTTGCTGCTTACAAGGCAGGTGCGGTAGCCCAAACTTCTCAACCAGTAGTGGATGATTTTGCGCCAGTTGCGTACAAGGAAGCTGTTGATCTTGAATCAGCACAGCCATTGAATAGCGGGCCGCAATATATCGATAACCCTGATCAATATCGGATGAAATACAATCCATCGCATCAAGGAGTTGACAATCAGTCCAAAGTTCGTCAAGCGATAATTTGCCCTGCTTGCTCCTCACCACTGGGGATTCCAGACGTCCGTCCAATCAAAGTGACATGCCCACAGTGCATGCATGAAGCGGTTTTCCACTCGTGATTAAATTCCCCAGTATCGTTCTGCTTGAGCTTGCCTTGCTTGTACTGCACGTACAATCGTGGTAGTAACCCACAAGACGGCAATCCACATCAACGGCTCTAACATTACATTCCATATGCCTTGTACGGAGAATTCGTAATCTTTGCCTTCAAGCACATCCATTGCAATTTGTAATCCTTGGTCTAGGAATGAATAAACAACCATTCCAAATACGGCCAGAACTATCAATCTACCAGAGAAAGAACCCTTTTGTAATCGCAGTAGCATGAAACCAGCAGTAGATGTTAGGAACGCAATAACAATCCAAGCGAGAGCTGAATGCACAACACCAATCCAAACGACGGAATAATTCGATGCAGCATTAAGTTCGATATACCTATCATACCCCGTCGCTACAGCGAATATGGCACTGAAAACAGTACTTGTCCAGAGTAGAGATGAGAACATAGCAGCGTCTGCATTTTCTCTCATTTCTTGAGCAATTCTTCCAACAGTTGCTTCTAATCCCAGACCCTTCGACAAAATGAATAGTCCGAAAATTAGAGGCAGTGAACCAATTACAATGCCGCCTAAAGTATCAGGTAGCATTACTCCAAATCCGAAAACAGCCATGATTGCTCCAAGCGGAACGAGCATTTTCGCTCTCCATTTCGGGTCCTCTAAGGCCTTAACAATGTAGTAGTAAGTGCCTTCAATCCCCTTAGATTGCTTAACAATAATTTTCTCAACATGGTCAATTCGAACTTGACTTTGAATAATAGGTAAAACAGATTCATCCTCCGCTCCGTCAGTTACTAGTATCGCTAAATCAGGTTGGAATTCTGTAACAACTTCTTCCAATTGAGCAGCAATTGCTCTGTCAGAGCGCACGCCCACCTTTTCGTCACCAGTAAGAATCGCAACCTCGACTTCGTCACCTTCGCCACCTGATTCAGCCAGGTTATCGTGTTGGTGTAGAGCGCCAAGTATAGCGTTCGTATCGCTCTCTTCAGGGTCTGCAATACCCAGTCTAAGGGCTGCAGTCAGAACTGGTTTTCGACCTACTACGGGCCCGCGTATTGCTGTTTTAATTCCGAGATCATTGTCTCGGTCTACAGTTAATACGAGCGTCCTAGTCATAGATATCAACCCCGGCTACGATAATGCTGACGCGCTTCCTGTTCATCAAGCATCGCCCGTTTTGGTCGTTACAACATTGATTTCCAGACTACCCTGCTTCTTGCGTCTTCGCTGTTTTGCGCGTATGTACTTCAGAGGATGATCCATCCATGGCTGATCACACAACCGGTCATCTCCAGTTCTAACTGCACAGTTGTGGTTTACTTTCAGTTTCGAACAACCAGATGGAGTATATTCTCTTTCGTAAAGATGGTTCACCTGGTAGGTAGTTGTTCCTTCACTAAAATCAGGAGCGGTTCTGAAGAAATCAACGGTTGTTTCAACAGGTAGTCCAATACATCTAGACATGGATGCAAGAAAAACTCTGCCGAAGTGGTTTACATTTACGCCCTCGGCTAATTCCGATACGGCTTTGCGCATACAAGGGGGCCAATCCTCTTCACCAGCGCCAATCAACGCAATTGTTTCAGCAGTCCTAGAAGCAACCAAGCCCCGAATCATTCCTACAGGTTCCGACAAACGAATCAGTAAACTTTCATCCATTTTTGACATTTTTTCCAGTGCGTCTTGCTTAATTTCTTCTTTCATCCTTTCCCGGAGCAATCTAGCAACCTTTGCCCGAGATGAGTATTTGTCACCTTCATCATGAAGTGTGACCCAGCCGTCTTTCACGACACAATTAGGGAGTCTCCAACGTGAACCTGTAATGCCTGTACACAATTCAATGAAGTCGGCTAAACCAATTTTCCAAATGCCCTTTTCATCACATTCTATTTGGGAAATATAAGTGTTAGCGATAGTATCAATCGCATCGTCTTTCACTAGAATGTGCTGCGCTCTTTCGGCTTCAGCTTGCGCCCATCTAGAGATTAATCTTTCATCCTCACTCGCTCCAACAACCAATCTTGCATAATAGAATGAAAATGCTTCGAGCAAGCGCCCCTCAACAGTATGTATGTCGCCAATAGAAGCAACCTCCACCCCGTCTTTACTGTCTACTGAATCAACCAATCTAGATCGAGCGCGTACCCTGGAGCGCTCCATCATATTGCCATCTAGTAATTCATCGATGTCTATTTGATGGACTGATGCCATCTCTGCAATCCACGATTTAGCCTGAGGCAAGAACGGATATCTTGCCAAAGTGACCTCATCTTTGAGGTCAGGAATCGTGTATGGGTTGGGCACATCATGTAATACTAAAGGGAAGCATTTGAACCCTCTCATTCATGTGGAGTATCGATTTGGGATGTTACGATGCAGGCCATAGATGATGATTTGATTCTCATTCAAGATGAGATTCGCCAATCATTCAATTGGACTCTCGAATCCGATTACAATAGTGCTTTACAACTATCAAAGAGTTGTAAAAACCCGGCCCCTTCTCTCTCTCTAAAAGGCAAGGTTACAGTGGTTGGAGCAGCAGTAGAACCAGACTTCATTCCGACAAACTCTACTATCGTGGCAGACGGAGCGATCGGAGCCATCAACGACCTCTCTAAAGTTGCGCTAATCGTCACAGACGGCGACGGCTCACCTTATCTCGAAAAGGGCCTTAACCGAGGCATTCCGATTTGTTTGCATGCTCACGGAGATAATACTCATAATTGGAAGAAATTATTGAGTATAATCAACCAACAACAAGAAGTGATTTTGACGCATCAGACGCCTTATTCAATCCCCGGAATGTACAATCCCGGAGGATTTACTGACGGGGATAGAGCCGTGTGCATTGCTTTGGCATTGGGGGCTGAAGAGGTTGAGCTCGTTGGGTTCTCTGTAGATGAAGTAGGAATTTGGTCGGGCGTTACTGATAAAAAACGAAAACTAATGAAGTTGGAGTGGATGAATAGAGTGTTGAAACTGCTGTCATTGGAGATCAAGTCATGAAAATTAACTACGTACTATGGCTAATTGCGATGATAGTAGTTAATTCCGGATGGTATGCGGTAAGTCAACAAAGTGCTAGCCAAGAAATTAATCGACCAGGTGCAGACTTTTCCGAATCTAGAAATGCAGAGTTAACCAGTATTATAGGAGATGAATCTGATTACGAGCTGGAATATTGTTTCGACTCGATAAACGGTGCTGTTCACAATGTTAGTATTGCAATCATACAAAATTCTGAAACCATTTTCGAATGGCACGGTACTACTGAAGAAGGCTGCATGAATCATTCTTCAACCACGGAAGATGGGGAAATAGTAGTCATCACTTACGTAGAAGACGGTGTCGATGTCACGACTAATCTCTATACCTGGCCTATGAAGAGTGCATTGTTACTAGGTATGTTCATTTTCTCAATCGTAACCCTCGTAGTGGCATTTGCTGAATCAGTTGTCCGTGGCGTAATCAAGGAGAGGATGAAGAACTCAGCAGAATCGACAGAAGCCACAACTATCGAGCAACAAAATACAAATTCAGATATTTGGCAAGAGCCAGTAAGGCCAGAGTGATTACAAGAAGTCTGCCAAACTCATTTGCTTGGCCTTGTCATTATTGAATAGACTCTCGACACTATCCGCTAACCATTCTACATTCTGTTTGGTATAATGATCTACACCATATGTTTCCATTACGTGCTTTGTTACTTTGATGTATTTTCTGACTGCACCTTCAGTAACAGTTAGTGCAAGATTACCGTTGCACATTTCGCCTTCGGCTTTACTAACACCAAACGCACTCATTCCTCTTCCACTTTGTTTAGGGGGTTGGATGCATTTTGCAGCAAGAGGCATTCTGCGATAAGAGTGGCCGCACTTTAAACATCGAACCTTCTGTCGCGTGAATGCCACCAAGTTGCCCCGTAAATCCGGCAAGAAATGTGAGCGCACAACACTAGACGCGACAGTCCTGACATTGACCCCTCTAAGTCTATGGCCCAATGATAATTGACCGTTCATTTTGTCAATCATTGTCTCTAGTGTCTTGTAGGCAGAAAGTGGGGGGCCTTCAGCCATGTTCTTTGTTGAATGAGTGAAGCCGAGACCTCTCACTGCAGCTACTGAGCCCAGTCTTCTTTCAACAAAGTCCATCTTATCTGCAAGTGCTTTAGGGTGCGGTTGTTCTAATGTTGCTTCATAGAACCACCGTTCATAGTGCCATGCGGAATCTACATTCAGGGCTTCTTTGTCGACTTCTGTTGGGTTTAGGCGTGTTGTAAGAACCAACGGGGCATCCATCTGACCGCCTCTATTTGATGGCAAAATTTCCCGACTGAAATTTAATAGCCCATCCATTAGCAACATAATTGCATCTTCATCACCATCACAATTCCTTCTTTTCGCAGCATGGAAAAGAGGATGAGCGTATCCGCCTGAACTATCTGAGAAACCAATCAAACGTGACAAAACCCCACCAGAAGTGTGAGGTGCTAACGCACAAATTAGATGGCCGACTAAATCAGTAGGCTTGTCTACATGGTAGAAAGGCTCCATATCATAGAACCTTACCAATAATTCATCGATATATTTTGCAGCCCTGACGAAATATTCAGCACCATTCTTTGCAAGAATAAAGTCTTGAGGGAATATCTCTAGCATTTGGGTATTGCTAACAAGTTCGTCTCCAAAGCAATCATGGGTGTAACCTAGGTGTTTCAATTGGGTCCACTCAACTTCAACCTCTTCTGGTGTGAAATGTGTTACTGGGACATCACTCATGTCAAATCTTATGGTGCCGTCTCTGAAAACGGGCAGCCCATGCCTTGCTCTCAGAATACCTTTAGCAACAGGTTCTGGAGTCTGGTTTTTACTCATCAACTTCTTGAGTCCTTTGATTTTCTTAGGAACACGATCTATACCAAGAGAAATCCTAGCATCTTCGAGTAAGTTGTCAAGGCGAATTGATTGTAATTCGCCCTTTCTTCTTGATTTTTCCTTATCGCTAGAGACCCTTAATTCAGTTCTTCCGCCACAAACTTCCCCGGGTTTTCCTTCTCCATATTCGTCCAATTTACGGTGATGACATGATACCATTGGAGATTTTTTATCACAAACTGTGCAGAAACGAACACCCATTTGAACTCTCAATGATTGTTGTTCAGCAGCATTCGCCATCAAGCGCTGATTCCCTCCCGATAATGCTAGAGGGAATAGTGAATGAACGGTTGGCTTTTCACGAGGCGCACTTTTCTCAGGACGGCCCATTCTACATCCAACCCTAACCGGTGCAGAATGCTCCCATCGTATTCGGGACAGTTGCCGTACCTGTGTAAGTATTCCATCTACAGCGTGATCATCTTCCAATATCTGGGCCTGCAAATATTGTTCTGGATTATCAGGGCCAGGGTCGGGTAATTTGTTAGCAGCATCTCGGCCGATTTTATCGGTTTCAGCAATACCAAGGCCGCGCTGCCTCGCCCCGGTTTCAGCAGCTATGCGAACGGTTGAACGCTCATTTTCTAGTGCCTTGACCCGCTTTAGTTCCTCATCTAATACCGCTTTAGCAGCCCTTAGAGCGTTTATTCTCTGTGAAAACACGGCTTCAGCATTTTCTATTCTTATTGGCTCATTACCCTTAGGTGCAAAACCCAAACCATCGAGTAATGCTTGCCAACCATCTGTGATTACCAAATCTTCCCCTTCGTGGTGATGAGTCAAACCTAGCATTAACGCAGTTCCTTTTACTAATCCATGAATTCGCAAAACCCATCCGTGTGGTATGGATTTAGCAAAGATCCCTTCTTCAACAGGGATGCTCGGCCCCGGAATCAAATCATAATTTAATTCGGCTTCAATTTCAGGCCGCAGCGAGTCCATACTTTTCGCATCCCACCCCTTTACGCCAGAAATGAAGCGTAAACAATTATCACGTATTGTCGCAGTGTCCATCGCCTTTAGAAGGGCAGGAACCCATTCTATTGGCAAATCCAACCACCAAGGGTTTTGCGAACCGATTAGAGAAGTAGAAAAGCGAATTGCAATTTCTTTTGATGCCTCCCAGGATGGATTTTGACGAATCAAGTAATCTCTCCATCTTCTGCGTGTATGGAACCTGGCATGCATATTGGTATTCTTCCCAATAGGCGAACCCGGGATTCCTTCAGGAGCCGCCTTTGTATCTAAACTCATTATTCTGCAAAAATCATTTACGGCTTGCTCACTATCAAGTGCATCAATTAAGTCTGCAGCCCACCAATCATGAGAGTATCCAGCGGGGACCAAATTTTTGTTATTCTCCATGAACTCTCCGTATCCAAGAACCAATTCGCCATTATCCCATATGGATTTGACAAGATGCTTATCCTTCCTGAATGCTTCTTCTGTATCGTATCGTTTGAACGAACCATCTTCCAGAATTGCCCAAGGCCCCTCTGCAATATCACACGGAGTAATTGCGCATGCTTTACCGGGACGTTCAATTTTCATCTGTGTTCCAACAGCAATGAAGTCATCCATCGCCGCCATACTAGCAGGATTACAGGATCCGGCGGCTAGTCCAGATGGCCGAGCACGACCATATCTCAATCGGAAACCACCCGGTTCAAGAGGCGCTCCAAAAACAGGTCTGCCTGCGATAATATCTTTCATGAATTTTGATATTTCAGGGACCTTTCGGGATTTGAAATTATTACTTCTCCCCTCGCCCTCTTCATTCTTTTTCTTATTTGCAAACGTGGAAATGAAATCCCAGCCAGGAACCTTTAGGCGCTCAGTATGCCTCTGGATCTTCGGAGCTTTTAGACAAAGACCTTCACCAATTACGAGCAAAACCCCACCGCGAATTCTTGCTTCGTCAATGTTTCTAACCCTGCCATAACCGGCGCATTCGATATCTTCAGTCGACTCTCCATTAATCATTACAGGACAGGCCCTAACAATGGTGTCAACCTCTTCAGGAGGTGGCCTGTATTGTAAACCTCCTCTGTAAAGTCCAAATTCCTCTTTCACCCTCTCAACTTCATCATCTGTAGGCTTGTATGCATCAACATTCAATTCTCTACGGATCATATCTGCGATAAGCACTGCTAGCGCTTGCGCAGTTCCTCCAGCCGCACGTATAGGGCCTGCAAAATGAACAGATAGGAATTGTGAACCATCGACATTTGGAAGTAACCTTACTTCGCTAATTCCTTCTAATGGTGCGACCAAAACCGCTTCAGTGAGAATTGCCAACCCTACCCGTAGTCCAACATCGATACTTTTCTGTAAATCATGACCATTGTCTCTAAATCTTTTAGCGACAATTGTGCCCATTTTAATCGAAGTAGTTTCACGGTCAAATTCGGCTAGAAGTTCCCTAATATCATCTGCAACTTCAGCCCCTTCTAAGTGGTGAATAAGCAATTTTTCAGTTCTACTTGCTAAATCCGATGCTCTGGGGATTTCAACATCTAATGTGTGATCTAGGCCCTTCGCTCTTGCTTTAGCAGCGATTTGATATGCCTCTTCTGCCCGTTCGTCCAACCACTCATGATACGATTCCATTTCCGCTTCAAGGCGCGGAATATCCAGCCCTAGAAGAGGGTCGTGGACATCCTTAGCACCCTCCTGAGACATGGCTATCCATTAGCGCTCTTGTCGGTGGCTCATAAGGGCTGTCACTCAACATCATTTCGGCAAGGGAAGGTTCATCCCCCTCAAACGGATGGCGTTGTTCATGTCAGTGCCACCCTCGCTGCGCGAAGACCCTCGTTGGGCCCGACTTGTCGACATGGTTCGTGACCTTGCTTTCTTGGATGGCGGGTCGGATGATGCGTTTACTTTAGCTAGTGGTAGAAATTCCCGTTGGTTTTTTGATATGAAACCAGTAATGATGAATCCTGAGGCAGGAAGGCTTGTAGGCGAATTAATGAATATCAGATGCGATGAAATCGGAGCAGACTTCGTGGGAGGACTTGAATTAGGGGCCGTGCCTTTGGCAGCGCTTGTAATAGCCACCGATTTCACCTCAGATCGGTTAGGTTTTATGGTGCGAAACCAGGCCAAAGGCCGGGGTGGAAGGAAGACTAACAATCCCCCTGGTATCGAAGGAACATCTATCGCTAATGGCGGCGATGTTATCATTCTCGAAGACGTTACTACTACCGGGGGCTCAGCAATACAAGCCGTCAAGAGGATCGAAGACGAAACGTCTTGCAAAGTGGTAGCAGTAATCAGTATCTTGGATCGAGAGGAAGGCGGAAAGGAAGCCTTTGAAAATGCAGGAATACCATTCGAAAGTCTTCTAGTAAGAACCGACATCTCCGGGTGAGTTTTTTGCTATTGAGTCCAGCAGATGCAGATCTTAGTGGGCCCACTGTTAGAGATGCAACTGCGCCAGAGGGATTGTTATTCCACTATGCAGACGAGGCCAAACCATTGGCTACTCCGTGGCAAGTTGCGGTTGAAAGAGCAAAAATGGTTAGGAAGTGTAAGTTGCCTGACGGGCTAATACTAGATCCTGCTTGCGGAAGCGGCATACAATTAGCGGCATATTGTGCAATGATGGGAAGAAAGGGTCTAGGGATTGAACTAGATGAGGCCACTGCAATGGCAGCTAACTCCAACCTTCTACGAGTCGCTAACCATGGTTTCGATTCTACAATAATTCAATCTAATATCCGTGTTGGAGATGGCACTATTGGCGATGGGGAGTTGAAGGTGGGGATGCTACACCTTGACCCTGCAAGGCCTAGAAATTCTAGAACTCATGGTTTAGAAGAAATGGCTCCTAAATTGCCTGAAATATTTTCCGCTTGGAAAGATGTATTATCCGAAGGGGAAAGGGGCCCAGCAATCCTTCTCGACCTCTCCCCGCGACTTGTTGAAAATCAACGTACAGAAGTGGAATCTATCGTAGAAACTTTCTGGCCAGGTATCGGTAAAACATGGGTTTGGACCAGTCGCGGCAGAGGCCGAATTGACCGCCTCTCACTTTGGTTGGGACAATTATCTACTCCTGAAATTTCTCGTCGCTTTGTCCGAATACCCCCGGATCTTAAGGACAAGCCAGTGGTCGTAGAAGGAAACGGTAATGAAATTTCAGATCACCGCAGACCTCCTAGAAAAGGCGAACACATAAGCATCTTAGACGCCGCATTAGTTGAATCTGGGTTGGCGGCTGAGTTCCTAAATTCTGTTTTACCAAATCAAGAATTTATTTGGAGCATTACCCAGGGGAGGAGGCCACAAATTCATCATTCTGGGCCGTTTGAGTTTGAAAACAATAGCCAAGAACTTTTGATACAAGCCACAGGAAAGATCGTCAAATTAGTCCATTGTGAACTTTCTGAAGAAACAATACCAAGAATTGTTGAAGCATCAAGAGATTATGGATTCGGGAAATTGACCCTACGGGTCGCAATGAATCCAGAGGTCCAACCGCGCCTCCAAGGTAGCCTCGACCGGCAACTAATTGCAAAGGGCGGCAGCCATACCGGTTTTGTCGCCAAACAGCCCCACGATTCAATGCTACTTCTGTGCCTCAAGTCTTAGATGGCTTTACGCACAGCGAACAGGGTCTCGTAATTACCCCTTTTTCGTGGCGCAGTCTCGCGAATGACAATCGCGGTCTTGATATAGGGGTGGTTTGTCGCAAAGCCGCTCGACATCATGTTGTACGCGTTTTACAGGTGAACCACCATGGCAAATGATAAGGAATTGGGAGAAGATTTCTCCTACATGCTTCGTATGGCAGACACAGACATAGATGGTCTAAAGCCACTAGGAACTGCTCTAACCGCAGTGCGTGGTATTGGCGACCGTACTGCTGCAAACATCTGCACAACCACCGGCTTCAACCCTGGTATGAAAGCTGGACACCTAGACGTAGATCAACAAGAAACACTTCGTTTAGCAATCGAGAATTATGCTCAAACAGTCCCTCTATGGATGCTGAACCGACAACGTGACCTAGAGTCCGGCGACGAACTCCACCTATCTGGACAAGATCTAAAACTCACTCACCAAGATGACATCTCTCGTCTTCGTGGAATCAAGTGTTACCGTGGAATCCGTCATGCTGGCGGCCACAAGGTACGTGGACAGCGCGGTCGTTCTAACGGCCGTTTCGGACTGACTCTTGGAGTTCAGCGCAAGAAGTGATAGGAGGAATGAGATATGGGACACCCTAAATTCGCTCGCCCGAAATACGACACACCTCCACATCCTTGGAAGGCTGACAGAATTGAAGAAGAACATGCAATTCGTGACAATCACGGTCTAAAGAATATGACCGAGATTTGGAAAGCTAAGTCTGCTCTTCGCCGTATTCGAGGCCAAGCAATGAAGTTGATTGGTAGAGTCGATACATCGGAAGGTCACTACTCTCGTGAGAAGGATGCACTACTTGCATCTCTAAACCGCCGTGGTTTGATTACAAGCGATGCAATTCTTGACGACATATTGTCGCTTTCAGCAGAAGATTTCCTTAATCGCCGTCTACAAGCCCAAGTTTACTACAAAGGTCTTGCATGCTCAATGAAGCAAGCACGCCAACTAGTAACCCATGGACAAATTTGTATTGGTGACCAAAAAGTAACCATTCCATCATATCCAGTTTCTAGAGACGAGGAAGAAGTCATCCGATACCACCCTCGCTCAAAGTTGAATGACGAAAACCACGTAATCCGTCAGACTATTCTTGGAGTACGCGAATCTGCAGAGTATGCTGAAGAAGAAGTAGATCCAGAGTTTACCAAGACCGAAGCATCTACAGTTAACGAATCCGCTACAGATGCCCCTAAGGCTGAAGATACAGTTCCCGAAGGAGGCGATGAGTGATGCGCAAGGCAATCATCAACATTTTCTCTAGTTACAACAACGTACTAATGACTGCTACCGACCTTACTGGTGCAGAAACAATCGCTACCTGCTCCGGTGGACAAGTAGTAAAATCATCCAAAGATTCCGGCGGACAATTCGCAGCTACACGAGCAGCTGAAAGAATGGCAGACCAATTGAAAGAAAAAGAATTCACTCAAGTTATTGTAAAGTATCGTGCACCTGGTGGCAACAAGGCCAACAATACAGGGCCAGGAGCACAAGCAGCAATCCGTGCATTAACTCGTGCAGGCGTGACAGTCACTCGTATCGAGGACGTCACTCCAATCGCACACGATGGTACAAAGAAAAAGGGCGGACGTCGCGGACGTCGTGTCTGAAACTCTGAGGTGTTTAAAATGAAGGCGCAAGTGGTTGAAGGATGGCCTAAGAACAACAGGATACGAATTGTTTTGTCAGACACTAATGCAGCACAAGTAAACAGCTTGCGCCGTGCAATTCTGGCAGATGTGCCTAAGATGGCAATAACCAAGGTTCGTTTCGAGCAAGGAGTTACTCAAGATAACCAAGGAGAGGTTATGGAATCAGTTAACGTTCTTCCTGATGAAGTTCTAGCACACAGATTGGCAATGGTTCCAGTTCCAACATTCTTAGATGATTTTGTTTTCCCAGAAGATGACCCTAGCAACGAGAATATTCCAGAGGAACAATGGGGCTCCCCTCTATCTCAGATCATCTACCACCTATCTGTTCGTGGGCCAAATCCAGACTCTGAGGACAAATTCAAGACAGTTTACGCTGGTGACCTAAATGTGTTGGGAGAAACCAGACTCCAAATCAGCGAAGACCACAAGAGAATCCCTCTAACTATTCTTTCAAAGGGCCAATACCTTGAGTTGTATGCTTATGCTACACTAGGTCGAGGAAGAGATCATGCAAAGTGGTGTCCTGCAGCAGCGGTTACTTTCCAGCCTAGGCAGAAAGCAATCCTATCAAAACCTAAGAAGGCAAACACACTATTCGATTTGGATTTGACATCAAAGTCCGGACGTGCAATCAACTCAAAGCTATTCAAGAATAAAGAATGCACAGATGTAGACTCAGTTCTAGATCTAGAGCGCGCTTTACATCAGGTTGGATATGGAACCGGACGCGATGAGGATTTCGACAACGCTATCCTCCTAGAAGATATTGAAGGCGAATATGTATTCTCTTTCGAATCCGATGGTTCGCTACCACCTGAAGAGATCTTCAATAAAGCATGTACAGAGTTAGTATCACGCTTCGAGAAGATAACTGGCGAAATAGACATAGCATTGGCCTGAACCTTCGATAACTCTCCAATAATGGAGAAGCATCATGACCTATCTAGTGTAGCGTCAGCACAATGGATGAGGTGAACGTCCAAGTGGGAGGCCATGTAACCCTCCTATTTTCAATTCATTCGAAACCTCTACTGTCACGTAACCAAGGCTCTCGCGGAGCAGGGCTTTGTTTAGAAGATGGTGTTATTGCTTCGGTGCGAGTAATAACCGAGGACAAAGATATAATTTCAGTCACTACAATGGACGGCAATCAATTTCCTCAAGGGGAGGAACTTTACGCAGATTTATTGAATTCATTCAGAGAAATATTCAATGTAAAAGCATCTATACAAATTGACATTTTACTTGAACTACCGATTTCACAAGGATTCGGAATGTCTGCAGCAGGGCTATTGGCTGCAAGTCTTGCTCTGGGAGAATTGTTTGATTGTGGTGACGAAGGGCAACTAGCTCGTTTAGCACACCGGCTAGAAAGACAACATTCTGGAGGTCTTGGCGATATTCTTGGACTTTGGGCGGGTGGTTGTGAATTACGAGTAACGCCCGGAAGCCCACCTTTCCCCGGCATAGCACATGGGTTCGATGTAGGATGCCCTGCATTGCTAGTTTGGGATCCAGACGGCGGAAAGCATACTGCGCATTATATTGACAATTTAGATTGGGAATCAAAAATTACCAAAGCAGGTGAAGCTGCAGTCGATAGGTTAAGGCAACATGAATGGGACCACAGGGTTTGGGAAAAACTTCTCGAAGAAGCAGACAACTTCGCATTAGAATCAGGGCTACTTGAAGAAAAAGAACGCACAAAGCTGGTAAATCTAGTGTTAGATAATTCTGATGAAACAATGAGTTGCCATCTTTGTATGCTTGGAACATCAATGATTGTTTTACCGAAGAAATTAGGAAGCGACATCGATTTTGGAGATTTATCTTCTAGCCTAACAAGCCTTGGCCTAGGCGTTAAGGAAACTATTCTCCAGTAGGTTTGTTCAGGGCCTCCAAATTTAGTGGCCCACAATCTAGTAACACCGTGCCGGGAATGTGCACATTGTCACAGAACCCATGCCTGAAAACTAATGCTCCTTGGCCCCAAGCATCAACATATCTTGTGGCTTGTTTGGCTATTTTTTTCCTTTGGAAATCTACATCAGCACCATAGAAATGCTTTGCATCAATCCAAGCAACGGGCTCACCGTTAATTTCGACATGATCTAGGAATAATAGGTCAGGGGTATTGATTGGTCTTCCGTGTTCTTCCATTTGTTCCTTAACCATATCTGGTTGTCTGCGAACCCTAACTCCCTGGTCCTCAAACCAATCTGCTAATATTTCCTCAAATAAGTCCGCTCTAACGTGAGTTTCAGATTGGTCAACATTGCTTACCCGGTCAGCGGCTTCAGCCAACTCAAACTCTGCCCTTTCTCTTTGTTTGAACTTTGAAGGCGATCGTAATGTCTCCTTTATTCTAGATTTCGACCAACCCATTTCCTTTAGAATAACACGAAATACATTCATTGGAGGAAAGTCGAATTTCTTAGATAATTCAACAATACCCAAACCTTCTCTGTATAGTCTTACCAATGCCTTGCCTCTAGCCTGTAATTGGCCATGGGAGTAAACTGTTTTTTGTTGCAGTAGGGCACTTCTTAGGGATAGTGCCTGATCTAAAGTCATATCCAAATCATCTACCATTTTTCCTATTTCATTTACCCGTTCATCAGGCAACCACCCAAACTCGCCCCTCCTGACTACCTTAGATGCAAGTTCGGATTCTGTTTTCAGAGATACTGGCCGATTCAGCCATTCGAATGAAAATCTTCTAGGTTCTTCAAAATCCTTAGGTATTCCAATTGGAAGGGGGTTGATGGAAAAACGCTCTTCAGCAGAAGCTTTAGCAGCAGTATCGAAGGCAGCATGCCTCTCAATCAATGAAGATTTAGCAGGCCCTCCATGACGGCGTGGTTTTTTGTCACTATTGCCGCTTCGACGGTTTCTGTTGCGCCTTTTACCGTCCGCCATATTCCGTGGTGTAAGCCCACGCTCCATAGATACACCGGCTATTTCACGCCAGATAGATCATCAAGTAATGTCTGAGTTTGTTGCTTCATAAACGAGTTAATTTGTTTAGAAAATATTAGCATCAAACCAGATACCTCACAAGTAGAGTGAATCTCAATCCCACCATCTATTTGGGAAAGGAAAGTGATAGTAATTTTTAGATTTTTCAGACCTTTACCAATTTCTCTTTCATTTCGGTACTGCCCTTCTCCAAGTAATTCAATTTCCGAAAAATTTTCGCCAGTTCGGATACTGTTGACTAACCACTTTGCTTCAATAAGTCCGCCTTTAATCATTTGAAATACAGCAATATGGTCGCCTTCATCTATAGTTTCAGGGTTTGTAGCAAGCATATTTTTTGCAGTGCTATTCCAGTCAGGCCACAGACTAGGGTTTGTGAACGCTTCCAGCGCATTAGTCACCGTTTCTGGAGACAGACCTTTCCTAGTGGTGTGTGAGAAAACTTTCCCCATGGTTGTCCCAGAAGGTAATGTAGCATTGTTATTACTGACAATTAAGCCATCATTTCAAGTGAGAGATAGTGATGGGGAGTTATGCGCCGAATACTTGTACTGGCCGTGATTTCGGTACTCTTCCTTCCTTTTGTAACAGCCGATAGTGAATCAGATGGCCCCTTAGGCTGGGCCCAATCTGCCGGCGGATTTGATGATGAATCGATTACTGGTCAAATTGTATTAGACGATGGCAGTATAGTCATAGCAGGTAGTTTTACCACGGCGACATTCTTCGATGAATATAGTCTTGAAGCAACAGGGCTTTCCGACGATACAGATATGTTCATTGCTAAAATGAATCAATCTGGCAACTGGACTTCATTACACGGATTTGGGAGTATTGGGGCCGATGGAATTGATTCAATAGCCCTCCATGCATCAGGAGACATAATTATCGCAGGACATTTTTGCCTTGGAACGGTGGGTGCATCATGTGAAATCGAGTTCACCGGTTCAACATTCAAATTGAATAAAACCAGCGATGAGGGAGAAGGAGATGCCTTTGTAGGGAGGTTTTCCTACAGCGGCGACTTCATCACTCCAGTGTGGATTAGGGCAATATCAAACGAGAATGATCTTTCTGCATTTGATGTTTCAATTGGCCCAAACGGAGGAATTGCTGTAGGAATTTTCCACAAGGGACTATTGGAAATTGATGAATTTATGGTGTTTGGCTCTGAAGGAACTAGTCTTGCCATCATTCATTACGACGAGAATGGTAATCCAACATGGATGAACGGCATAGGCTCAATTAGCAGTATTGAACCGTTTGGCGGCATGTGCCATTCTAATGATGGCTATTTACATGTAACAGGGACTTATATCGAGTCCATAGAATTCGATCAAGAATATTTGTCAGCAGGGGAAGCGGATATATTTGTTGCACAACTAGATGGTCAAGGCAATTTCACTTGGAACGCCTTTGCTGGAGGCACAGGTGAAGATTGGGCTAATGATTGTGCAGTTGATAGCACGGGTGAGATTCATATCATTGGACAGATGGAAGACACAGTAAATTTCGGTTCCATTAACGTCACATCGAATGGATGGAGAGACATGTTCCATGCTACAATGAATGCAAATGGTGGATGGACCGAAGTTTCCAATTCAGGTGGAAGCGGTTGGGAAAATCTAGTTTCTATGGTTATCGATTCAAGGGATAATAAAATTGTGACAGGCACCTACAGTTCAGGTTTCACACTGGGCGTTGATCAATTGAATGATAAGGATTCAAATGAATATGAAAGAGACGTATTTATTGCACAAATGGACAGTACAAACCAGTGGGTGTGGGCAATGTCTGCTGGCGGTTCAGGAGACGAGGTCCCTTACTCAATCGCCCTTGGAGATAATGAAACTCCTATTGCAACATTAGGATTCCAAAACACGATTACCTTGGGAGACTTCACACTCGATTCTCTGGGTGGTAACGACATTGGTGTGTGGTATTACGCTAGAGATCAAGATTCAGATGGATTAACTGATGGGTCAGACAATTGTCCGAAGATTGCAAATCCAGATCAACTAGATTCAGACTCAGATCTTCTTGGAGATGAATGTGATGATGATGATGACGGTGACGGAGTCGGAGATGACTGGGATGATTGTACCCCTGGTGAAACCGGTTGGAGCTCGGCACCAAACACGGACTACGACTCAGATGGCTGTAGAGACGAATCAGAAGATTTCGATGATGATGAAGATGGAATAATGGATCTTTATGATGAATGTCAAAAGGGGTCTATCGGCTGGGTATCTACAATCGAAAATGACGAAAATCAGGATGGCTGCGAAGATGTTGACTCGGACGGCGACGGCTTTGTAGACCAACTCGATAAATGCCCAAATGTCAGCGATGATCAATCTGACTTAGACGGAGACGGTATTGGTGATGCCTGCGAAAACGATACGGATGGAGACGGTATTTCAGATACCCTTGACAACTGTCCAACTGACACATTTGAATGGACCAGCATTCATGAAAACGACTACGATCAAGATGGTTGTAGAGATGAAGACCGAGATGCAGATGACGATGGCGACACAGTCCTAGATTTGTCAGATGATTGTCCCCTAGGCGTGATAAATTGGGATTCTATCGAGTCAGGTAGTTCCGATCACGATGGTGACGGATGCTATGACCCTGAAGAAGATCTAGATGATGATAATGATGGCTTTGAAGACGGAGTAGATAATTGTCCACTTGGGTACGTTGGACAGTCGGGAGTTGGAATGGATTTAGATCAAGATGGTTGTATCGATTCATCAGAAGATGATGATGACGACAATGATGGTGTTAACGACACCTCAGATGATTGCAGATATACTCCTCTAGGGATGGAAGTCGATTCTAATGGTTGCTCCGGGATTCAACTCGATGATGATGATGATGGCGTACATAATCTAAACGATTTGTGCCCTTCAACACCAGTTGGAGAAATAGTCTCATCTACAGGTTGTACATTAGAAACTCAAGAAGAAGGAAAGGCTAACGAAGAGTCAGAATCATCATCTTCTCTAACTTGGATATTTTTCACAATAGCTGGAGTTCTGGTAGTTGTGGCTTTGATTGTAACATTTAGACCACAACCGCCTCTTCCACCTAGGCCTGTTCAGAAAGAAGTAGTTGCTATTTCAGCTGTAGACAATCGAGGGAGCCAAGGGGATAGCGGAACTACTTCTGCCAACATCGTCGACTCCAGCCTCGACCTCAATACTGTCGAGCCCGAGGTCGCTACAGATGAAAGCTGAAGCATCGCTTAGGACAGAACCTTCGTCGAGCGAACCGGAAATAATCGCTTTCTCTTCATCAGACCACTTGAAGATTTGAGGTAACATTCTCTTGCCCCAGAATCCCATAATCTCTCCCCGCATTTCACCTTGAGCGAATGGTAGATTCGTTAGAACCTTGATGAATGATTTGACATTCTCTCCAGAATCAATATGAGAAATTGCTGCCTGAGCCAATTCTCTTTTCCATGGCCTGGAGATATGAATTGTTGCGGATTGAGGGTTTCCGCCTAGGTGTTTAACAGCCACTCTGGACACCTTTCTTGCTTGCTCTAAGAAGGAACGTAGGTACGTCTCGGACTCAATTGCTGCCATCTCCACTGCTGTTAGTGGACTAGGTGTTTCGAATACTCTTCCAGCAACTAGATCTTCGTTACCGAGAAGTTTCCACCAATCTTCGGCTAAATGCGGAGTTGCTACGGAAATCATGTGGGTCCAAACTTCTAACACATCCTTTCCTACTTCCAAGTTTGAACCACCGCGTCTTCTATACCAATTCAAATCTTTGACCAAATCAAAATGGCTTGCGTCAACTGCTCCTCTAAGGTCATACGATTCCATAGCGGTTTGCCACTGAGCACATCGCTGTTTCAATCGAGCTCGCATCCACAAATCGATATCACTAACCCCTCCTTCCCAAGCAAGAATACTCTCTGGCATACCGTACAACTGTACCATTTGACGATAATTAGCTTCTAATGCAGAATCAGACCAATCCATTCCGGCAGTAGGGTTAGCAGCGAATAGAATGAACAGCCTCACTGTATCTGCACCATATTTCTCAATCATGTCTTCTGGCGAAACAGTATTTCCTAAGCTTTTACTCATCTTTGCACTTCTTTCACTTAACTCCGAGTCACAATGTGGGCAGTTACTGCCCGAGTACGATACATTCAGCGTAATTGCACAATTGTTGCACCAAGGCGCTGCCTTGTTCACCATTCCTTGGCACAATAATTCATTGAATGGTTCATCTATATCGTGCAAGCCAATATCTCGAAGAGCCTTGGTCCAAAACCTAGCATAGATTAGATGCATTTGTGCATGTTCAATGCCGCCGCAGTAAAAGTCAACATTCATCCAATGATTCGCAACCTCAGGGTTGAAACAGATGTCATTTTGCATCGAGTCAGTGTATCGTAAGAAATACCACGAAGAATCTACGAAAGTATCCATAGTGTCAGTTTCTCTTCTGGCAGGAATTCCACAAGTAGGACAGTCGACATTACAGAAGGTTTCACTCGATTCCAGAGGATTGCCTTTTCCATCAAAAACAACATCTCTAGGGAGTTCTACTGGTAATTGCTCTTCGGGAACAGGGACTGCTCCGCAAACCTCACAGTGAATAATTGGAATAGGGGTGCCCCAATACCTCTGCCTACTGATAAGCCACGGGCGTATTTTCCAATTTACTGTTCCAGTTCCTTTTCCACTATTCTCTAAGTATTCACACACTGCAGTTTTGGCAGCATCTCCATACAGCCCGTCAAAACCATCGATTCCAGAATTAACCATCCATCCAAAGTCGGATTCTGCAGACTTGAGTTCTTCTGAAGCATCAGCCCCTTCAGACATAACTAGGACACGTTTGATTGGTATATCGTACATTTTAGCGAAATCGAAGTCCCTTTCGTCGTGACCAGGTACCGCCATCACAGCACCAGTACCATATGATGCGATGACAAAATTGCCGATCCAAATCGGTAATCGTTCACCAGTTATGGGGTGGATAGCGTAAGAACCAGTAGGGACACCTTTCTTTTTTCCCATATTCTTGATTCTATCGAATTCACTCATCGCAATTATTTCTTCATGAAGAATTTCCCAATCCTTTTGATATTCAGTCCCAGTAACTAACTCTCTTGCCAAATCATGCTCAGGTGCTAATGTCACAAAGGTAACTCCGAAAAGTGTGTCTGGACGAGTTGTAAAAACTCTAATTTTATCATCACGGTTTTCCACTGAGAACTCGATCTCAGCACCCTCTGAGCGGCCAATCCAGTCTTGCTGTAAAGCTTTGACATTTTCAGGGAATTCGATATCTTCTAGGCCATCGAGTAGCTCTTGAGAGTATTTTGTAATGTCAAGGAACCACTGGCTCATTTCTTTTTGGATTACAGGGCCATTGCATCTCCAGCATCGGCCCGCTTTGACTTGCTCATTGGCTAGGACCGTGTTACACGAGTTACACCAATTAACAGGAGCATATTGCTGGTATGCAAGTTTATTTTCTAAGAATTTAAGGAAAAACCATTGATTCCATCTGTAATACTGTGGGTCGTGACTCTTCAACAACCGCCTCCAATCATATGAGAATCCCATTCGTTTGATTTGTTCAGTGATAGATGCCATATTTCTCTCGGTAATATCGTGCGGGTGGCCACCTTCTGCGATAGCTGCATTTTCAGCAGGCATTCCAAAGGAATCAAATCCCATGGGATACAAAACATCGAACCCCATTAGCCGCTTGTATCGGGCAACTGCATCACCAATAGAATAATTCCGAACATGCCCCATATGCATCTTGCCAGATGGGTAAGGATACATTTCAAGGCAGTAGAAAACAGGATTTCCTTCCTTATACTCAGTATTGAAAATCTTAGAATCTTCCCATGCTTTTTGCCAGGATTCTTCAGTATCTTGTGGAACATAATCCGACATTGAAACACCCTGTAGCCCCTAGGGGGCGATTTGTCGAAACACGCCGTAGCCTTGAATCCATCTACAGAATCATACTTCAGTAGTGTCGAGTAGGAACATTGCCTCTCTGGTCAGACGGTATCGATTCTTCACTCCCATCTTCTGTTTTTGAACAAGGCCGAACTTCTGTAAAGTTCTGAGATGATGGCTAACCAATTGCTGGGACCTGTCTAGTCGATGTGCAAGTTCTGCCTGAGTCGGGTATTTCTTCATATTACCATCATCGTCGAGTAGTCTTAGGATCTTACCCTGCAAGCTATTTGGGTCAGGGGAGAGTGGTGGTAGTGGCAGTTCATCTTCTACAATACCTGGATGCAAATTTGATGTATAAGGGTAGAACCTGACCAATCTGCCATCTGGCCTTCTCCAGATACTTTCCTCATCTTCAAGAACTTTCAAGTGGTGAGTAATTTGTCCATTTGACATTTCTAATGCGGCCATTAGGGCACGGAAATGACAACCAGGGTTTGCAGTCAAATAACCCATCAAACGACCTCTTTGATATCTGCCATCACTGGTTTCACTAGTCCTTCCAACAAGTGCTAGAAGCCAAAGACCGGCGCTAGTTGTTGGGATTCGCCACGATTCATTCGTTGCAATCAATGCTACAAGGAGTGATAGAATTCCTCCACCAGCGACTACCGCACCTATCGTAACTACGACCGGGCTAATTTCAGATTCCTGTGCCTCTTCAGTAGGAGGTGCCGCCGCCTCTTCTTGACTATCTTCGGGGGCAACTTGAACTTCTTGTGAATATACTTCATTGACCATGAAAGAGGCTGCTGCGAAGTCCGAACATGCAGTAGAAGGAACAGATTCTACCACTAAGTATTGACCTGTTGCTCCAACCTTAGGAGTCCACGAAAGAGAATCATCTGCTCCTGCTAGAGTGATTATCCCCTCATCTGGTGAATTAAGTAGCCAGCAAACGCCCAAATCATTGGTTGTCGCAGACCAAGAGCCATTTACTACTCTTGGTGTAACCACTACCACTTCTTCATCCACATCTTCCTCAATTTCGATTTGGTCATCTACCAATGGCCATGTGAATGAAAGAGTAGTTCTGATTTTAGGTTCTGAAATGGTTTGGAATGCTAAATAATAGTCACCATCATCGAGATCAATAGATTGTAGAGCAATCGAATCCAACTCATATTCACTAAATCTCATTGAAAGAGTCTGATTGTAATCACATTGTGAGAACACGGTCTCAATTTCACCATTCGGGCCGAAAAGCGCAGTTTCCAATCCACACATATTGAACCAGTTTATCTCAAACTCTTCCGTGCTAACGATTGTTGGCTCAACTAATATTTCTTGATCTCCACTTATTTCAGCAATAATTTCTAAAGATTCATCTTGGCAATACGAGTTTTTCCCACCATCTAGAACGATTGGAACTGTACTAAACAAATCATGTTCAGGTATTTCGAATATTACGGTTAAATCGCCAGACGACACATAGCACCCGTTTGTATCGACGAAAGACCATTCTGGCTGAGGATATGTCCTTTCGCTATTTGGAGTAAGTAAATTCTGGACCTCTAAATCCGTGCATTCTTTGAGTAAAAGTGTGTCCATAACTACACTTCCAGCCGAATCAACAATCCACATTTCTCCCCTGCAAGTATTTGTAAACTCGAGGGATATGTCTTCTATACCAATATTTGTAATTGATATTTCAGGGGCAAACGTATCAAATTCTTCGAATAAATTATCGTTAGATAAAATTAGAGACATTTCGAGGTTGTCGGTGTCTCCAGCCCAGGTGGCTTCATCTTCATCTCCAACAGCGTCAATGACAAGATTTGTAATTAGCACACCATCTCCCAAAGCCATGCTGAATTCATTCAATCCTGCATCTAAAGAAACTGGAATTTGAGCAATAGTTACAATTTGATGTCCTTTGAGCGAATCAGGGCCACAATCACCAATTAATTGTGAATTGAATGATAGTTTACATCCTTCTAAATCCAAATCGATTTCGACAGGCAAGGTATTGTGTAAACGAGCTGTAATAATCGAAGGAGACGCTTCGGCATGAACTCCATCTCTAGCGGTAGCAATCATTTCCAATTCCAAACCATCTGGGGTCGATACCGGCGTTTGGACATGAATACTTACTGTTGACGACAGACCTTCACCTGCGATATAAAACTCAACATCGTAAAATCCAGATGGAACAAATTGCCCATTAGAGTCTTTCAGGTCCCAGAATAATGAGTCCAATTCGGTTGTTGATGAAGCATCTAGATCTAAACCTCTGCTTTGGCCTAGACAAATATCGGCTCCATCAACTACTAAATCACCATCGCTCCATACTCGAAGGACTTCGTTACATGAAGGGTCAACTTGTATGCTAGTAGCATCTCCAGAGTTGGAAAGGACTCCTATGATTTCTACACTCTCTCCTGAAGCGTACCACCCCTTATCAGGGGCGTCAACTATGCTAGCCTCCAAGCTAACATCAGAGCCTTCTGCAAAGGCACTAGGTGCCATCACCGCAAGCAGCCCAGCGAGAAGAATCGCCAGCATACGCTCTCTGCCCATGGTAAACCATGAGCGTCATCCCTTAGAAGTAATGCGGTTCATCGTATTGGTGAGCGTACATGGCTGAATGCATATTAGAGACTGGAAAAATGGTTGTTTTGCAGGCGCAGTTGGGCGATTGGGATAATTTGAACCATCTCTTAGTTTGTAAGCAATCCAAAAAAGCGGTAATAGTTGACCCATTCTTCTCAGAATATTGGTTAGATGTTTGCTCATCTAATGGCTGGGAATTAGAACAAGTGTGGCTTACTCACTCTCATTGGGATCATTCTAAGGGGATTGATGGATTGAAAGATAGGCAGGTCTGGGTTCATTGTGATGAATCACTAAGGGGCTGGAATGGCCCTTCAAACAGAGAATGGATAAATGCAGCAAATACATCAGTAATTCAAAGAATAGGTTTCCTAGAACTAGAAGCTCATTGCACACCAGGACATACTCCTGGCCACATGACATTCATAGGAGAGGGCGTAGTAATCAGTGGAGATTGCATGTTCTTAGGAAGGTGCGGTAGGACTGATTTATTCGGTGGAGATGCTATTTCTCAACGGAACTCTTTGAAACACCTCAGATCTCGCCTTTCTCAGTTACCTGGAGATTGGATTGTCTTACCTGGCCACCAATACGAATTGTCTGATGGAACAAATCCAACTTTCATTACAGTCGAATCATTACTTTCCGATAACGAGGCGCTGAATGCACTAGATGATGACGACAACTGGAACTCTCTAGAATTCTTATCATTTGATGATAGCCTTGCTGAAAAAGCGCGTAGAGAAAAGGCCAGATCAGATGCCGAATAATCAAACATCATCTAAACTAAACATAGTTGGAACAGCAGCCTGTTGCGCTTCTTCTTGTTGCATCTGGTGCTGCTGCCACTGAGGTACTGCTGCAGGTGGTGTCCATCCTAGTTCCATTGCCTTTGCAGTATCTCCTTGTGCAACGTAATAATCAATCCACTCTTGTTTCCTAGATTCTTCTTCTTGGAACATTGCTGAAACTTTCATTTCTTCAGCTCTACTGTAAGCAGCTTTTCTCCTACCAGCCTGTTTTGCAATCATGGCAACAGAGATTACTGCTAGTAGGAATACAAGAAGTCCAACTAGGATAATTGCATCTCCGCTAAAAGAAAGCCCTTCATCAGAGCCAGCGACATAATCTGTATCGTACTGATTCGGAATGCCATCATCATCATCGTCATCGAAGGAGGCGCACTGGACCTGTCCGCGTATTCCTGCACTTACCTCTGCATCATACGGGCAAGGGTCGGTAGAATCAGACACACCATCCTTATCGGTATCTGTACAACCGAAATAATCAACATAAGACTCACCATATTTCAGTTCACATTCATCAGGCTGCCACGAACCTAATTTCTGATTATCACCATATCCATCACCATCAGTATCGGCCCATTGTGTCGTACGAATAGGGAATGCGTCTGGTAATCTACCAGTGCTGTTGTCTCCAAATCCATCACCATCAGTATCCGACCATTGACTCGGATCTGTAGGGAACGCATCGCCCCATTGCTCTCTGATTGTAATTATATTCCCTATGTCTTGTTCATCTGCTATGGTTGAGTTGACCCACCCGTAGTTGTCTCCCCATCCATCTAAATCGGTATCTTCCCATTGTAATGGGTCTTCTGGGAACTTATCATCAACATCTGCCCAAGAGTCGGAATCAGTATCTAGGCACCCTTGTCTCGAATTGTTGGTGCTTGTGCCATACTCGTCGGGGCATTCATCACCATTAGTGACAGATTGGTTATCTCCCCACCCGTCCCCGTCTCTATCGGTTTGCTGATAGAAATCATTAGGGAACGCATCGAAAGGATCTACAACTCCGTCCTTGTCAGTATCAGGGCAACCACGAGCGGCTGGAATTGTTGAATATCCTTCTACCTCAGGGCATTGATCTCCGTTGTTTCCATCGGGGTTATCTCCAAATCCATCTTCGTCAAAATCGCTCCATTGAGTTGGATCGTTCTTGAACATATCACCAGTTCCTGGAAGCGGGCGGTCGCCATATCCATCTCCATCGGTATCTTTCCATTGGTTCGAATCATCAGGGAATGCATCTGGATTGTTACCATCGGGGTTATCTCCAAAATTATCCCCGTCTCTATCTTCCCATTGAGTTCCATCGGTAGGGAACGGGTCTCCTGCGTTAGACCAACCATCACCATCAGCATCAGGGCATCCAACTCTATCTATCGAGGAGGTGCCGTATTCTCCAGGACATTCATCCGGGTCGTTTCCACTCGTGTTATCGCCGAATCCATCCCCGTCACTATCTCGCCATTGAGTTGGGTCATCAGGGAATGCATCAGCATCTCCTGTCGGATGAGCTGGCCATTCTGGTGTTGGATTCGACCACCCGTCGCCATCACTGTCTTCGCAACCTAGTCGATCTTCCGAGGAATTACCCCAGGTGTTGATACAACCATCAGAACGAGGTGTGTTCTCCTCATCTCCAATCCAATCGCCATCAGTATCCTGCCACTGATACCTGTCAAGTGGGAATTTGTCAACCTGTGTCGCTTCAGAGTTGTAAATTCCGGGCCATGATTCATCGGTATCTGGCGTCGACATGTCGTCTACAGGGCGAATAGCCGTCCAAGAAGATTCGTGATAATTATCTCCCCTCCCATCTCCATCGGTATCGTTCCACTGGGTCGGATTGTTTGGGAATGCATCCCCCATCTGGTTGATGTGCCATTCAGTGACTGGTTGGATGTCATGGTAGTAATTATCTCCAAATCCATCGGAATCTGAATCAGCCCATTGAGAATTGTCAGACGGGAAAACATCACCATCGTCAGAATGGCCATCACCATCTCCATCCGGACAGCCGAACCTATCCTGGTTGCTGGTTCCAAAAGTTGTAGGGCAGGCATCTCCTTGATTTGCAGGCAATGGATTATCTCCATATCCATCATTGTCAGTATCATCCCACTGTGAGCCATCTTCAGGGAAAGCATCATCTTCGTTTAAGACGCCATCATTGTCAATGTCTGGGTCAACTTTCCAGTGATAAATTCCTTCGTCATTTCTGCCATGAGCTGAAATGATGTACATTCCATTAGGGTGCCAGTCAACTCCGTAAATTGTGCCACAGCTGTTTCCTCCTCCACTTGAAGTACAGCCCCCTGGTCTTGGAGCAGATAAAGTATCGATTATGTTAACAGTCGATGCATGAGTCTCAAAGATACGTATGCTAGCACCATCTGCCTGGTAGTAAGTATGCGCTCCAGCTACTTGAGTTGAATCTGGAGAAAACACAACAGTATTACATGATGTAGAACTTGAATAAACCCACCTTTCACTCATAGCGGGGTAATTTAACATTCGAATTCTAGCACCTGAATTTTCCCATGCTTCACAAACAGCAATAGATTTGCCATCAGGCGACCAAGCAATACTGTTAATCGATCCTCTGTTTGTGTTTCTACTCGCATTTTGACTCCAAGTTTCAGTATTGTAGACCCAAACGTCTTCATTTCCGCCAATCGCGAGTCTACTTCCATCAGGACTCCAATCAACGGAATAGAACCTCTCTTGCCCAGATGGCTGGAAAGTTGTAATTTCGTCCCCATTCGATGAATTATAAATCTGAACTTCACCATCTGTTCCACTATTTCCTGATCTTCCAATTACTACTGCAATCATAGTTCCATCAGGACTGAAATCAAGTTCAAGTGCTTGATCTCCACCACCGACATCGACACTTCTTGTATACGCGTTTGAAATGTTACTAGAGTAATAGACATGCAACTGATCACTACTGTCGACAGCAGCAACATAATTGCCATCTGGTGACCAAGC